>JABLTO010114258.1_pt1 | contig 29134 bp, 28 predicted proteins | sample 7160091 | NCBI WGS metagenome assembly JABLTO01 (sample SAMN14651225, study PRJNA627086) | human gut metagenome | isolation source: feces | host: Homo sapiens
ATTTTAAAAGATCCAATTCTTACGGGAGTCCGGCATCTTTTGTAATCTTCTGTGCTTCCTCGATTGAAGCGATTCCATATCCTGCCAGCACTTCATTGATTTTATCAATTCTTCTTTCATATGATTCAAATAAAGCCATTTTAAAAAGTCCTCCTACTCTTTTCTTGGGTCAATAATCTTTGCTGCGTCTTCAACACGACCATACTGTCCTTTTGCCTTTTCCCATGCATCATTCGGTGTATCGCCTTTTTTGATGAAGTCTGTAAGTTTTCCAAGATTTACGAACTGGTATCCGATGATCTCGCCTGCTTCATCGAGTGCGATACCTGTTACATAACCCTCTGCCATCTCAAGATAACGAGGTCCTTTTGCTAATGTTCCGTACATTGTTCCTACCTGAGAGCGGAGTCCTTTTCCAAGGTCCTCAAGTCCTGCTCCGATAGCAAGTCCGTCTTCAGAAAATGCGCTCTGAGTTCTTCCGTATACAATCTGTAAGAATAACTCACGCATTGCTGTATTGATTGCATCACAGACAAGGTCTGTATTCAATGCCTCTAAAATAGTTTTTCCTGGAAGGATTTCTGAAGCCATAGCAGCTGAATGTGTCATTCCGGAGCAGCCGATTGTCTCAACCAATGCCTCCTGGATAATTCCATCTTTCACATTCAGTGTCAGCTTACAAGCACCCTGCTGAGGAGCACACCAGCCAATGCCGTGTGTAAAACCGGAAATATCTTTGATCTCCTTAGCCTGAACCCATTTTGCCTCTTCCGGAATCGGAGCTGGTCCGTGATTAGCGCCCTGCGCTACCGGACACATCATTTCTACTTCTTGTGAATAAATCATTTTAAAACTCCTTTCAACTATGTGTGTTTTATAAATAGTGTTTGTTATAAGTTTAACACCATATCCTTTTTTATTCTCTCATAAATAACATTTTTCGTCAATTGGCACTACGCTACATTTTTAAATTGTTTGGACCGCTTTTTATAGTCATTCTACTAAAGAATTTCCATTGCCATAGGCACATAACATTTTCCATGTATCATCTGCATCTCATCGATTGGTTTCATGCCCATGTGGATATATTTTTTCACCGCCTCCGGAGCAGCATCAACGGTCATAATCGTCTTATGCAGTTCTTCCTTACAATACCTTTTCGCATAGTCAAAAAGTAACCTTCCAGCACCTTTTCCCTGGCAGGATCTGCGCACATAATAATTACAAATGTGTCCCCGCCTCTGAAGGGATATGGTTCCTTCCAGTTCTTCTTGTTCAAATACACCGAACATCAGAAGTTCGCCGCTATCACAGAGCTGGTCGATATTCTCCTGTTTTAGATATTCGCGAAATGTATCAATCCCTTCCTGTTCATACACCTTGGCCACATCCATGCAAAAAACGCTCCAGATAATATCCAGAGCGTATTTCCTTTCCTGTTTTTCCAGTTCACGTACGATCATTACATACCTCCCTGTGTCAGCACCTGCACATTCTTTGCAATATAGTCGATCAGTGATACAACTGTCAGGATCAGTGAAAGCCAGATCAGAACTGTGCCAACGATATCGAACACACCTCCAAGATCTGCAATCAATACAATGATCATGAACATCTGGGATACTGTCTTAAATTTGCCCCAGTAACTTGCTGCGATGACAATTCCATTGTCTGCAGCCACAAGGCGGAATCCGCTAATAATAAACTCACGGGCAATGATGATGATGACGAACCATGCCTGTAATTTTCCTAACGGAATCATACAGATCATAGCAGAACACACAAGCAGCTTATCTGCTAAAGGATCCATGAACTTTCCAAAGTTTGTCACAAGATTTCTTGCACGGGCGATCTTACCATCCAGCATATCTGTCAGACTGGCAACACAGAACAAAACTAACGCGATCCATTTATTTGCCGGTCCTCCCACATCAGTCAACATAAAAAATACAAAAAACGGAACCATGATAACTCTTAATACTGTCAGTTTATTTGGTAAATTCATTATATCAGCTCTCCTATCAAATCATATTCCAGTGCACCGGTCACGCGGACTCTTGCAAAATCTCCACTCATCAATTCTTCGTCTGTATTGATAAAAATCAAGCCATCCACATTCGGTGCATCTTTATAAGTTCTTCCTACATATGCATTTTCATCTGCAACTTTTCCTTCAATCATAACGAGAACTTCACGTCCGACCATATCTTCTGCCAGATCAAATGCGATTTCCTGCTGAAGTTCCATCAACTCTGCCTGGCGGTCTTCCTTGACTTCTTCCGGAATCTGCTCTGTCATAGTTGCAGCTGGTGTATCTTCCTCCGGTGAGTAAGTAAAAACTCCAAGTCTGTCAAATTCCATCTCATCTACGAAATCCTTCAGCTCTTCATGCTGTTCTTGTGTCTCACCCGGAAATCCTGTGATCAATGTGGTACGAAGAGAAATATCCGGGATCTCTTTTCGAAGCTTTTCAATAATCTCTACAAGCTGAGCTTTTGAAGTTCTTCTTCCCATTCTTTTTAGCACTGCGTCACTTGCATGTTGAATCGGAAGATCCAGATAGTGACAGACTTTCTTTTCTTCTTTAATCGTCTGAATCAGTTCATCGTAAATCTCCTCCGGATAACAATAAAGAATTCGGATCCACTGGATTCCGGATATTTTACAAAGCTCGCGGAGCAATTTATGCAAAGATTTCTCTCCATATAAATCCTTTCCGTATACGGTCGTTTCCTGTGCAACAAGAATCAATTCTTTTACTCCCTGATCAGCCAGGTCTTTCGCTTCTGCCAGCAGCTTCTCCATCGGAACACTGCGGTAATTACCACGAAGTTTTGGGATGATACAGTAAGTACAATGCTTGTCGCAGCCTTCGGCAATTTTCATGTATGCATAATGCCCGCCTGTTGTTACAAGTCTCTTTTCTTTTACATCTGGAAGTGCATCCACATCTTCCAGAACAACATGTCCATTTCCCGCAAGAGCCTCTTCCACCGCTTCTACGATATGATCATAAGAAGTAGTTCCAAGTACTGCATCAACTTCCGGTATCTCGTCAATAATCTCCTGCTGATAGCGCTGTGCCAGACACCCGGTCACGATCAGAGCTTTCAGCTTCCCTTCTTTTTTGTACTCTGCCATCTCAAGAATGGTCTGAATACTTTCCTCCTTTGCATCATGAATAAAACAGCAGGTATTAACAACAATAATATCTGCGTCTTCTTCTGAATCTACGATCTGATATCCCTTTTTATCCAAAAGCCCAAGCATGACCTCTGAATCCACCAGGTTCTTATCGCAGCCGAGGGATATAAATAAAATATTCATATAGTTCTCCTTGTATGTCTTATTTAAAAAGCAGATACCAGACGGTATCTGCCTCAGGCACACGGCACACCGTGTAGTAATCTCTCTATTCGTTATCTTCAGACTCTTCTACTGCTTCTGCGTCTTTCTCTGAATCCTCTTCCTGAATATTCAAGAAATCTTCCTCTGCATTCTCCTCTGCCTGCTTTGCTTCCAGTTCCGCAAGTTTTGCAGCCTCTTCTTCAGCAAGTATAGTGATCTTCCCCTGATTCATCTCGCTGATTGCGATAGAAAGTGGCTTCTCACCCGGCTTTGTATCTACTAATGGCATAGAACCATCAATAATCTCGCGTGCTCTTTTAGCTGTAGCCATAACGATAGAATAACGGCTGTTAACAACCTTTGTCTCGCCTTCCTCAACGTCTTTATTAACGACCTTCATTAAGTCTGTGTAAGATGGATGTAACATGTACACTATTCTCCTTTCAACTCTCTCTTCATATGCTCTATAAATGTCTGATTACGGAAACATCTCTCATGTTCTCCCTGAATCAGATGATGCATCTCTTCCACGCACACATCTAATTCATCATTCACGACCAGATAATCATACTGATCCATATATTCTGCCTCTTCAATAGCGCGCTTCATACGCCCATCGATGACTTCCTGTGTCTCAGTCCCCCGTCCTTCCAGACGCTTTCTGAGTTCTTCTGCGCTCGGAGGTGTTACGAACAGTAATAATGTATTCGGAAATTTTTCTTTGACTTTCAATGCGCCCTGGATTTCAATCTCCAGGATTACATCTTTCCCTGCACGAAGTTGCTCTTCCACATATGCTTTCGGTGTTCCGTAATAATTTCCCACGTACATAGCATACTCTATCAAATCATCTTTCGCAATCATTTTTTCAAATTCTTCAGTTGTTTTGAAAAAATAAGCCTTTCCTTCTTCTTCTCCCGGTCTTGGGTTTCTTGTTGTTGCAGAGATGGATAATGCATAATTATCATATCTCTCCAGAAGTGCTTTCATAATCGTACCTTTGCCGGCACCGGAAAACCCGGATACTACAATAAGAATTCCCTCTTTATTCATAGCTATACCTCTTATTCAATATTCTGGATCTGTTCTCTGACCTTCTCAATCTCTGTCTTTAACCCAATTCCTGTATTGGAAACTTCCAAGTCATTTGCCTTTGACAAGATTGTATTTGCTTCACGGTTCATCTCCTGTGCAATAAAATCAAGCTTGCGTCCGATTCCTGCCTCATCTGACTGGAGCGTCTCTTTCATATGTACGACATGACTCTTCAGTCGTACGACCTCTTCATCTGTACAAATCTTATCTGCATAAATCACAACTTCTGCTGCAATACGATTCTCCTCGATCTGCGTATCTTCAAGAAGTTCTTTAACTTTGGCTTCCAGCTTTTCTCTATACTCGGCAACGATCTTCGGAGAACGCTCCTCGATAAATGCTACCATCTCAAGAATTCCATCAAGCTTTGCAAGAATATCTTCTCTCAGATGTTCTCCCTCTGCAGTCCTTGTAGTTACAAATCCGTCAACGGCTCCATCCAGTGCTTTTTTAAGTCCTTTCCAAAGTTCATCGGTATCCTCACTGCCCTCTTCCATTGTAAATATCTCAGGATATCTGGAAAGTGCAGACACACGGACATCATTCTCAATGCCAAACTTTTCTTCCATCTGCTTGAAATATTCAAGATATTCTGCTGCCAGACTTTCATTATACTTTAATGAAACCTGTCCGTCAGATAAATCCTCATAGCTGATAAAGATGTCTACTTTTCCTCTCTGGATTCTTTTCTTGATCTCTGTCCGGATTGCCGTCTCGAAGAAATTCAGTTTCTTCGGCATACGGATACTCATATCCAGATAGCGGTGATTCACACCTTTCATCTCTACGGTAAACTTGCGGTCTCCCTCTGATATTTCACATCTTCCGAAACCGGTCATACTCTTGATCATGTGTATTACCTCTTCTTTTCAGTAATAAATACGGTTTTAACCGTACGTTTTATTATACTTCATTTGGATTTTTGAGTCAACTATGGTATGATATGAAAAGTAAACATTTATCATACATTTATAACATTATTTTAAAGGAGTGCTTATATTATGGCATTTGACGGAACAACAATCGCAGCAGTTCGAAAAGAACTTTCCGATTCTATCCTTGGCGGACGCATCTACAAAATTGCACAGCCGGAACCGGACGAACTGTTGATCACAATAAAAACACCCGAAGGACAACGCAAACTATATATTTCTGCAAGTGCATCTCTTCCACTGATTTATCTCACTGATGAGAATAAACCGAGTCCTATGACTGCACCTGGTTTTTGTATGCTTCTTCGCAAATATGTTGGGAATGGGCGTATCACAGCTATCTCGCAGCCTGGTCTGGAACGTATTTTATTCTTTGATATTGAGCATTTAAATGAACTGGGGGACCTTTGCCGTAAGCGTCTGATCGTAGAAATCATGGGCAAGCACAGCAATATCATCTTCTGCGATGATAAAGATAAGATTCTGGACAGCATTAAGCATGTTTCCGCACAAATGAGTTCTGTCCGGGAAGTCCTTCCTGGAAGAACCTATTTCATCCCGGACACGATGTCTAAACTGGACCCGCTCACAGTTTCTTTTAAAAACTTTGTCCTGGCACTGAGAGAAAAACCTGCTGCCCTTGGAAAAGCAATCTACACAAGCTTTACCGGTATCAGTCCTGTAGTAGCGGAACATATCGTCTCGGAGTCCGGACTGGATACGGATATTCCGGCTTCCGACATTTCCGAAGATATGCTCATTCACCTGTACCGCCAGTTTTCCTACTATATCGAAGACCTGAAGGAAGGAAATTTCCACCCAGTGATTTACTATAGCAACGAAGTGCCAAAAGAATTTACCGCCATTCCATTTTCCCATTATGGAAATTACCGGACAGAATGCTTCGATTCCATCTCACGGGTGCTTCGCACTTATTATGCGACTCGCAACACCGTAACACGGATACGTCAGAAAAGTGCAGACCTGCGCCATGTTGTGCAGACGAATCTGGAACGTGCAAGGAAAAAATATGACTTACAATCCAAACAACTACAAGGAACCGAAGGCCGTGAAAAATACAAAGTTTACGGAGAACTGATCAACACTTATGGTTACAACCTGGATCCGGAAGCAAAGTCATTGACCTGCCTGAATTACTATACGAACGAAGATATTACGATTCCATTGGATCCACAGAAAACTCCTCAGGAAAATGCACAAAAATATTTTGCAAAATACAATAAGCAGAAGCGTACTTTTGAGGCGCTGTCCGAACTGATCCAGGAGACAGCTGATGAAATCCGCTATCTGGAATCCGTCAGCAACTCTCTGGACATTGCTCTAAGCGAAGCGGATCTGGGACAGATCAAAGAAGAATTGACTGCCAGCGGCTATGTGCGCAGAAAATTCACAAAGAAAAAAGTAAAACTGACTAACAAACCAATGCACTACATCTCCAGTGACGGATATGACATTTACGTTGGTAAAAATAATATCCAGAACGATGAACTGACTTTCTCTTTTGCAAATGGCGGTGACTGGTGGTTTCACGCAAAAGGTGCTCCCGGATCCCACGTCATTGTCAAGACAAATGGCGATGAACTTCCGGACCGTACTTTTGAAGAAGCCGGACGGCTGGCTGCTTATTATTCTAAGAACCGCGGCAGTGATAAAGTAGAGATTGACTACATTGAAAAGAAGCATGTCAAGAAACCAAACGGAGCAAAACCCGGGTTTGTGGTTTATTATACAAACTACTCTCTCGTTATTGACTCTGACATCAGCAACATAAAAGTCGTGCAGGATTAATTCCCGCACGACCTTTTTCGTATTGTACTTACGATTTTCACTTATTCTATCATTTATTACAGAATATCATCAAACAGCTTTTCTTTATAAACGCCCTCTTCAATCAACTTCTTGAAAGATTCTACAACTGAGTCCTTATCTTCTTTGTAAGTAACTCCGAACCATTTATCCTGTGTTTCAAGGACTTTTACAGTCACTTCGCCTTTCTGAAGTAACTCATCAATGTAAATCGGAAGCAGATACTCTCCCTTTAGCACATCCACATCTGGTTTTTCAAAAAATTCCTTGAATCCTTTTTCCAGTGTCTCTACGAACTCCGGTGTCAGTCCCCACATATTCATCGATACATGGGAATTCTCATCAATTGGCTCCTGTCCGTCTTCTTTCTGGACTGCTGCCTTATTTCCCACTTTTACAATGTTCTTTGTCTCGTCAATTCCGGTCAGGTATCCATTCTCATTGACCTGGCATACACCTCTTGTAACGCCGCCGTTTTCACTGAGTGTATTCTTCAGAATAAACCCTGCCGCACAAAAATCTGTCGGTTTCTCCGGTGTGTACTCCTCCAGAAAATCATGCAGTTTAAAAAATGATTCTTTTCCATAATAGTCATCTGCATTAATCACCGCAAATGGTTCTTTTATAAGACCCTTGCATGCCAGAACTGCCTGGCCTGTTCCCCATGGCTTTGTACGGTCTTTTGGTAATTTTACTCCTTCCGGAAGATCGTTCATTGCCTGAAATGCATAGTCAATCTCTACGTTTAATTTTTTACAGATAGCTTCGATTCTCTCTCCGATAACCTCCCGAAAAGCTTCCTCTATGTCCTTGCGGATAATAAATATAATCTTGTTAAATCCAGCTTCGATTGCATCATGAATGGAATAGTCCATAATGATCTCTCCATGCATTCCAACCGGCTCTAACTGCTTAATTTCTCCACCAAATCTGGAACCGATCCCGGCAGCCATAATAACTAATGATGTTTTCATCCTTTTACCTCCATATTATTATTATGATTTTATCTTTTCTAGTCATATCAGCGAATCTGTCTTGCTTCCAAATAATATCTTTTCTCCGTCGCATGTCCCATGGAAAATGTCTTTCTTGGAAGTGTTCCACTTTCAGTCACGTAAGGAAACAACTCTCTTTTCTCCATTGCAGGCAATAAAAAGCCAACCGCATTTTCCTTCTCTGCCAGGTTCTTTAATGCCTCTTCTTCATGAATATAATCCATCTTTCCTCTATGGTTTTTCAGATATTCGTCTAAAAAACGTTGTAAAATTGCGACTGCAAGCCTACTCTTATTCGGATTTAAATAAAGAACACCTTGGCGCTCTTTCGTATACCATTGTACTGGATATCCTTCCGGGGCGCAACATGTTTTTTGAAGCTCCTCTAATAATGCCTCTTCATCTGTCTCTGTAACAATTCGATGAATCGGAGAAAATTTCAACGCTTCATCGTGAATATTTTCCAGCTCCACCATCGCATATCTTGCCGGAGCATTTGCATTTTCTGTATCGGAATGTGTTTTTTTATAATTTTCATAACATACTTTTGCTGTAGCCAGTGAATGATTCCCGTCGCCAACCGCATAAGGCATCTCTGCACTTATATTCTCATAAGATGTAATCTTCTTTTCAAAATCTTTTGCGAGTTTTCCAGACACCAGCCAGCCACTGATATGTCCGCCTTCTTTCATAAGATTAAAATTATAAATCTTACGCATTTCTTCCTTTTTCCCGCTCAGCCATTTCATCAACCCATCACTTCTATCATCACACAAAAGTAATACATGTGTCAATTCGACAGGCGCATCCCCTACCGTCTCCTTTACATCTTTCCAGTATTCTGGCTGCGAAGAGAACTGGTCGCATGCAATCACCGACCACTTCTCCATGCTTTCTACATCCGGAATCAGAATATCTGCCGGCAAAAATACATTCATGATTACGCCTCTTTTCCTGCCAGATAATCAATAAACTGCTGTGCAGTTCTTCCTGACATTCCTCCGTGACTTAACTCCCATTTATTTGCCTCTGCCAGAAGTTTCTCCTCTGTTAGATTAAGATTATTTCTCTTGGCAAGCTGGCACACGATTTCCTGAAACTCTCGTTTCTGTGGTCTTCCAAAGTAGATCGTCACACCAAATCTTGCTACCAGTGACAGCTTTTCCTGTACGGTATCATTTGTATGTAATTCTTCATCTCTATCTTCTTTATCCTTAAATGTCTCACGGATCAGATGTCTTCGGTTAGATGTTGCATAAATAAGCACATTATCTGGTTTTTTCTCAAGTCCTCCCTCGATGACCGCTTTCAGATATTTATATTCAATCTCAAATTCCTCGAATGACAGATCATCCATGTATATGATGAACTTGTAATTACGGTTCTTGATCTGCGCAATTACATCATTGAGATCCTGGAATTGATGCTTATAGACTTCGATCATACGAAGGCCCTGATCATAATACTGATTCAGGATTGCCTTGATAGAAGAAGATTTTCCGGTTCCGGCATCTCCAAATAACAGACAGTTATTGGATTTTCTTCCCATAACAAATGCTTCTGTATTGTCAATCAGTTTTTTCTTTGCCATCTCGTATCCCACCAGATCATCCAGGTGCACGTGAGCAATCTTTGTGATTGGCACGATTCTTGCCCCTTCTTCGGTATGCTCAATACGAAATGCTTTGTGAAGCCCCAGTTTGCCAACGCCAAATTCCTTATAGAACTGTGTTACTTTCTCTTTAAATTCTTCTGCACATTTCGTTCCATCAAGTGTCTTTGCAAGGTCACAGATACGGTCACGGATTCTCTCATTGAAGACCTGTCCATGTCCATTGACCCCCTTGTAATCCCGGATCATGGCAAGTCCGTCTTCTCCAAGTACCTCTCCAAGATTCTGGAAATCATAGTCAAACAGTTCTTTAAAAATCTTAAAATCATGCAGTGCTGCAATATTAATACTTCCTTCGACCGGTCCGACAATCTCACAGGAAGTGCTGTATGCATTCTCATGACTGACCATAAGGTAAGTCAGATAAGTATGCCACAGATTTCCTTCAAATCCGTGACTGACTGATAACTCTGTCAGATCACCAATAGTAGAATACAGAAGGCTCTTCATATCGTCCTCATTGTAATATTCATTATTATAGTTCTCCATAAGAAATGTCATGTCCTGGAGAAGTTCCCCGTCTTCCATATCTTTATATAAAATCAATTCATTCGTTCTCATTTCCTCGATGTCTCCTTTTTTATGTCATTTTATGTTTTTCTATTATACAAATCCTCTAACGGATTACTCTATGTCCGGCACTCCCACACTGGTATTAGTAATTTCCAAGTATCTTCAGGCTTCTGCTCTCTTCCCGCAAGCCCCTAAGTGCATTCTTCACACCTGGTTCTTCCAGATTGCCTTCAAAATCTACAAAGAAACGGTACTCCCAGCTTCTTCCCTCAATTGGTCTGGACTCAATTTTTGACATATTCAGATCATTATAAATAAAATGTGACAGTAAATGATACAGCGATCCACTCTCATGTGGAACCTCAAAGCAAATACTGATCTTCTTTGCCCCTTTCAAGAACACCTTCTGGTTCGTCACAATAATAAATCTTGTACAATTTCCGGATTCATCATTAATGTTGTCTTCTAACACTTCCAGTCCGTAGACTTTTGCCGCATAGGCACTGCAGACTGCCGCCTGAGTCCGGTCCTGGTCATCTAGGATTTTCTTTGCTGCAATAGCTGTATTTGCCACGCTGATCTGCTGCCAGTCACTGTGTTCTTCCAAAAACCTGGTTGTCTGCATCAGCGCTTCCGCTTTAGAATACACTCGCTTCAGTTCAGAAAGCTGTGTCCCTGGAAGTCCTGCCAGTGTATGCGTGATTGGAATTATGACTTCTCCTACAATATAATTTTCAAATTCTACCAGAAGGTCATAGACTTCGTTTACCGCACCTGCTGTAGAATTTTCGATTGGAAGCACTGCATAATCTGCGGCGCCCTCCTCGATTGCTTCCATTGCATCCCGGAATGTACGGACAGAATAACTGTTGCAGTCCTCTCCGAAATAGGTCTTCATAGCTGCCTGTCCATAAGCACCTTCCATGCCCTGAAATACGACTCTCGCTTTCTCCACGCCAAGTGAATCAATCTCTATAAAAGGAAGTCTTCCAAGAGCTCCTGCCTTCACAAGCTGCTGATACTGTAACTTGCGGCTCATGGACATAAGCTGCTGATACAGTTCCTGAATTCCTTTTTTATCAAAATCAGAAGAAACTTTTGATGCCACATTCTGAAGCTTTTCTTTCTCTCTTACACGGTCAAATACTTTTCTTCCTGCTTCGACCTTATATTCTCCAACCTGTTCACATATTTTCATTCGCTCTTCATATAACTTCACAATCTGATTATCTACGACATCTAACTGTCCTCTTAATTCTTCTAATGTAGCCATCCATCTTGTCTCCTTTACAAATACCATAGTCAGTATCACTTGCATCCCCGGCCTCTCTATACTGACACTATTGCATTATAATACATTTCATATCTAAAATCTACCTTACATTCTTATCCTGATTACAGATTCAAAAAAATTATTTTTTACATTCAAAAAAAATAATTTTTACATTGAAAATTTGACAGGTTTGTTATATTATGTACAGAGACTTTTAAGTAAACGTCGCGAAGGAGGATTTTATGAGACACTTGATGAGTCCACTTGATTTCACAGTGGAAGAATTAGACAATCTTATGGATTTAGCCCAGGACATCGAAAAGAACCCTAAGAAATATGCTCATGCATGTGATGGAAAGAAATTAGCAACTTTATTTTTTGAACCAAGTACACGTACTAGACTCAGTCATGAAGCAGCAATGCTTAATCTCGGAGGCAGTGTTCTTGGTTTTTCTTCTGCCGATTCCAGTTCTGCAACAAAAGGGGAAACGGTTGCAGATACGATTCGTATGATTTCCTGTTATGCGGATATCTGTGCAATGAGACATCCGAAAGAAGGAGCTGCGCTGGTAGCCAGCGAGCATTCCAGAATCCCTGTCATCAATGCAGGAGACGGCGGACATCAGCATCCGACACAGACCCTGACCGATCTGCTTACGATCCGTTCTTTAAAAGGTCATCTTGATAATATCACAATCGGTCTTTGCGGAGATTTAAAATTTGGCCGTACCGTTCACTCTCTGATTCACGCTCTGGTGCGTTACAAAAATGTAAAATTCATTCTGATCTCACCAGAAGAACTTCGTATTCCAAGTTATATCCGCAATGATGTTCTCGATAAAGAACATGCACAGTACGAAGAGGTCGTTCGTCTGGAAGATGCTCTTCCAAAGCTCGATATTCTCTACATGACCCGTGTACAGAAAGAACGTTTCTTCAATGAAGAAGATTATATCCGTATGAAAGATTTTTATGTACTGGATGCTCAGAAGATGGAGCTTGCGCCAAAGGATATGTATGTACTTCACCCACTTCCTAGAGTAAATGAAATTGCTGTTGAAGTTGATGATGACCCAAGAGCTGCTTATTTCGCTCAGGCTCAGTACGGAGTATACATTCGAATGGCTCTGATTCTGACATTACTGGAAATCGAAGTCTAAGGAGGAATATACTATGGTTAAGAATACACTGAATGTAGGTCAGATCTCAGAAGGATTTGTACTGGATCACATCCAGGCAGGAAGAAGTATGGATATTTACAAATATCTTCACTTAGATCAACTGGACTGCTGTGTTGCAATTATCAAAAATGCAAAAAGTAACTGTATGGGCAAAAAGGATATCATGAAAATCGAATGTCCGATCGATTTTATGGATCTTGACATCCTTGGTTTCATTGATCACAACATTACTGTCAACATTATCCAGAATGAGAAGGTTGTTGCGAAAAAATGTCTTCACCTTCCTCACGAAATCCGCAATGTGATCCGCTGTAAAAATCCTCGTTGTATCACTTCTATTGAGCAGGGACTGGATCATGTCTTCGTACTGACCGATCCGGACGAAGAAGTATACCGCTGCAAATACTGCGAAGAAAAATATCAGGGAAAACTTGGTAAACGCAAATAAAACTTCCTGTTTTAACTATGCAGACAGTTATCTTTTATTTATGAATTGATGATAAACATTGAATTAAATGTATAAAAAAAGATTTTCAGTTTCAATTTTCGAAGCTGAAAATCTTTTTTATTACCATATTGGAATAAAACAAAAGCAAGCAAGACGATAAGCCGGGTTATGTCGTTGAGTGATCATCTATCTAGACCTGATGTTGCCATCAGGTTCCAGCGACCTACCTGAGACTTGACGGGCCGCCAAATTGTCTCTGCACGGTCTTGCTTCGAGTGGTGTTTACATGTGCCCCGGTCGTTACCGGCCGGGCGGTAGTCTCTTACACTGCCCTTCCACCCTTACCTGTCCATTCTCATAAGAGTCTGTCAGGCGGTACATTTCTGTTGCACTGGCCTTGGAGTCGCCTCCACCGGACGTTATCCGGCACCCTGCCCTGCGAAGCCCGGACTTTCCTCACCTGCTGCCTTTCGGCAATTACAGCCGCGATCACCTGTCTTACTTGCAAGTATTTATTATATCATATTTTTTCTAAAAAGAAAGAACTTTTTTACCTCATTGCATCTGCCGCAGAAGTTGCGAGTTCATCGCATCGCTCATTCTGAGGATGTCCATCATGTCCTTTCACCCAGATAAATGTCACATTGTGTGGCTCTTTCGCTTCCAGAAGCCGTTTCCAGAGATCCACATTTTTTACAGGCTCATTCTTTCCACGTTTCCAGCCTTTCTTCAACCACCCGCCGATCCAGTTCTGATTGAATGCATCTACCACATACTTTGAATCGGAATACAACTTCACATCACACGGACGGTTCAATGCTTCCAGTCCAGCTATGACTGCCATCAACTCCATGCGGTTATTCGTTGTCTTCTCATATCCCTTTGACAATTCCTTTATATGAAGTTCGCCTTTTGAATCTACGTACTCTAAAATGGTTCCGTATCCTCCCGGTCCATCCGGGTTTCCTCTGGCTGCTCCATCGGTGTATATACTGACCAGCATCTATCTTTCCTCCTCGAAATAAAAGCTCTGACCCGGTTCTTTCACCTTCACGATTCGCTCTCTATACGGCTCCGACACTGAATTTTTCAAAAACTTATCTAAAATGTCATACCCCCACATATGCATTGGGAATACAATCTTTGTATTCGTATGCTGCATAAAATAATTGATACCAAGCACAGACTCTTCTCCCTGTCTAGAATCAAGCGGGAAAAATGCATAATCAATTTCTTCACCCTCGATTTTTGCAATCTCTTTCTGATATGCCTGTCTCATCGGTTCATTCCAGGTCTCATCATCCTCTTCTTCCCAGTACCACCAGTTCAGATCTCCTGCATGAAAAAATGTTTTCTCTTTCACCCTTACAAGAAATGCCACACCTTCATCGGTGGATTTCAGTGTATGAATCCTTAAATCCCAAATATTAAAATCTGCATCTGCACCTATATGCTCCGTCTGATCTTTTGGCCCTGCCGCCTCAATGTCATCAGATAAAATATAGTGGATATTCTCATATTCTTCTGCCCACGTAAATATTTTCTTCTTAAAATGATCGTAGTGCACATGACTTGCAAATACACAGATTTTTTTATCTTTATCAAACTGTGGCAGATTTCCTTTATAATAATCAAAAATCAATACATAATCGTCACACTCAACAGCAAATCCGCTATGTTCCAGGTAAGTAATTTTAATCATTATTTTATTCCCTGTGCCACTTCAACTGCATGCATGACCTCTGACAAGATGTATCCAAGACATTCCTTTACAGCTCCTGCTTTTCCAGGAAGATTTACAATCACAACATTTCCACGGATTCCTGCCGCTGCACGGTTCAACATAGCTCTTTTTGTCAGTGTAAGCATGTGTGCACGCATACCTTCCGGAATTCCAAGAAGTGGTCTGTCTACAACTTCCATAGTTGCCTCCGGTGTGCAGTCTTCCGGTCCGCAGCCTGCTCCGCCTGTTGTCAGGATCAGGTCTGCAAGATTTCCGTCTGCCATTCTCTGAAAAACAGTAGATAATACAGTTTTGTCTGTCGGGAGAGCCTTCATGAACACAACGTCAAGCCCTGCTTCCTCCACCATCTTGCGGATTACTTTTCCACTTGCATCCTCCTGCTCTCCTTTATAAACTGCTGTACTTGCAGTAATAATCGCTACTTTCATCAAATTGTACCTCCATACATTTTTTCTATCTCATTCAAAGTCTTATCTTTTTTTCTTAAGTTCCTTTTTGACATTCATAAAATAGTATAGCACAAATTATGCAGGGGGTAAATCATTTTTATATGATGATACACACCAGTCCTCCATTACTGTCATTGACAATCTTCTGCATTGTATCCTGAAGCTTTGTCTGGCTTTCATCCCCGATCATGGCAATCTTACCCCGGATACCATCCATCACTAATTCTTCCACAGATTTTCCGAAAATGTTCGTCTCCCAGATTCCATGTTCGGTTTCTGCTTCCTGCTTAATGAATGTAAGAAGATCTTTCGCCTGATCTTCTGTTCCGACAATCGGTGCAATCTCTGTCTCGATATTCGCCCGGATCAGATGGATAGACGGGGCCTTTGAATGTATCTTCACGCCATATTTATTTCCCTGTTTGATAAGCTCCGGCTCCAAAAGTGTAATTTCATCTCTTACCGGACTGACCACCCCATATCCTTTCATTCGAACAGTTGTAAATGCGTCCCGGACTCCTTCATATTCTTCCTTTAATTTCGCAAGTTCCTGAATTGTTGCAACCAGCTCATATTGTCCTGCAATCTTCGTTCCCGTCATCTCGCTTAACATTTCGTAATAATATCTTTCTGGTATAGAAATGTTGATATTCACACAGCCCTGACCCATTCCAATCTGATCCACTTTGCAGGAATCTATGTACTCACTCTCAGAAACATCTATACTTCCAAGAGCATCCCGGATTTTGGTAAGTCGTTCCAGAATCACTCTCACATGTTCAATCAGATCTTGTTTGATCTTGTGGTCTCTTGGAAGCATCTCCACCCATTTCGGAACAAAAAACTGAATTTCAGATATCGGAAACTCAAAAAGAACTTCCGATAAAATCTGGCAGATATCCTCTCTGGTAAGTTTTTCACAGTTGACCGGCAGCGCCCGTACTCCATATTCCTGTTCCAGATTCTTCGCGGTGTTCTGCGCCCGTTCTCCCTGCGGCTCTTTTGAATTCACAAGTATAATGAACGGTTTTCCGATTCCATTTAATTCCTGTATCGTCATACGCTCCGCATCTTTGTAATTTTCTCTTGGAATGTCTGTGATGGTACCGTCTGTCGTAATCACAATTCCAATGGTTGAATGATCATGAATTACTTTTCTAGTTCCAATCCCGGCAGCCTTTGCAAATGGGATCTCATAAGCAAACCACGGTGTTTTCACCTGTCTCTGGGAATCCCCGTCCATATAACCGGCAGCACCTTCTACCATATAACCGACGCAGTCAATCAGACGCACCTTCACATCTACGTCATCAGCAAGCCGGATTTTTGCTGCTTCCTTCGGCACGAACTTTGGTTCCGTTGTCATAATCGTGCGTCCCGAAGCAGATTGCGGCAGTTCATCCTGCGTACGCATTCTGGCATGTTCATCTTCCATTTCCGGAAGCACCAGCACATCCATGAATCTTTTAATAAATGTAGACTTTCCCGTCCGGACCGGTCCCACAACACCAATGTAGATTTCTCCATTCGTCCTCGCTTCGATATCTTTGTATACCTGAAATCTATCCATCAAAATACCCCCATGCATGAACTTGTTTTACTGTTAACAGATTATGCAGGAAACATTCCGAGTATGTATAGAATTCTGCTTACCATGCGTGAATTTTCTGCTTATGTTCTTGTTGTTCGTCCTGTTTTAATATCTTTTACAATTATTTCTCCCACGGAAGTGCTGTATGCTCCGCCTTATTATCTCTGAGCATGAGTTCATTGACTGCTTCTTTCGGGTCTTTTCCATCAAACAATACTTCGCTGACTTTATTGATGATTGGAAGTGATACTCCATATTTTTCGCCAAGTTTTACTGCTGCTTTTGCAGAATACACTCCTTCTACTACCATCTGAACCTCATCCATTGCTTCCTGCATGGATTTGCCCTGCCCCATGAGATAACCTGCTTTGCGGTTACGGCTGTGGACACTGGCACACGTTACAATCAGATCACCGATTCCTGTAAGTCCGGAAAATGTCTCAACTGCGCCGCCCATTTTCACACCTAGTCTTGCGATCTCTGCAATTCCTCTTGTGATGAGTGCAGCCTTTGTATTATCTCCATATCCCATTCCGTCAGCAATACCTGCTGCCAGAGCGATGACATTTTTCAAAGAACCGCCAAGTTCCATGCCAAGCATATCCGGGCTTGTATATACACGGAACACTTCACTTGCGAACATCTGCTGCAGATACTCGGCTGTCTTTTCCGTCTTTGCTCCCACAACAACAGTAGTCGGAAGTCCTCTTCCTACTTCCTCAGCGTGGCTTGGTCCGGACAGGACTGCTACATCAGCCTGTGGAATTTCATCCTCGATCTGCTGAGATAGTGTCATCAGAGTTGCCTCTTCGATTCCTTTCGCAACATCAACAATGATCTGACCTTCCGCTACATATGGGCACATATTTTTCGCTGTTCCTCTTGTAAATGTAGATGGCACTGCCAGTACAAGGAAATCTTTTCCTTCTACAGCTTCCTTAAGATCTGTTGTAAATTTCATTGTATCTGGAAGCTTCACGCCCGGAAGCTTTGATTTGTGCTCACGCTCTTTATCCAGCATCCGGATCTCATCTTCCAGAATTGACCACATAGTCACATCGTGACCGTTTTTACTCAGAAGAAGCGCCAGTGCAGTCCCCCAGCTTCCTGCCCCTATCACACTTACCTTTGCCATAATCTTCCTCCTTATTATTTCTTTCCGATACTGATCTTATTCTCCGTACCGTTCATGAGCCTTACAATATTTGCCTTATGTTTATAAAATGCGGATAACATCAGAAATGCCGCAATTCCATACATTTCATAAAGATACGGCGGTTTTACACCAAATCCGCCCATCTGGCCATACACAACCACTTCAATCAGATAAATGATTACAACTGCCAGGGAGCCAAGAGACACATAACGTGTCACTGCCACGATTCCGAGAAATGCAAATAAACAGATCAAAACCATCCATACATTTGTCGTACTTAAGATCAGTCCGGCTGTCGCTGCGATTCCTTTTCCACCTTTAAAGTTCAGATAAAATGGATAGTTGTGCCCAAGTACCGCACCCATCCCTGCATACATGGCAAGGAGTGGGAAAATGTCTGCGTAAGTCTTTCCGTAAATCAGGTAAACCGTCACAACTGCAAAGACACATTTAAAGCAGTCTCCAAGAAGTGTGACAAGTCCCGCTTTGATTCCCATCGTGCGAAGAGCGTTAGTGCTTCCTGCATTGCCGCTTCCCTCTTTTCGGATATCGACTCCTTTCATCTTACCATAGATGTATCCTGTCTGGATCAGTCCAAATGCATACCCGATCAGTAGACATATAAAACGTTCCATTTTCTAATTATCCCTTTCTTTTCTTTCTCTCACAAAGAATTTTAGTGATGTTCCCTTGAAGCCAAAGGACTCTCTGATCTTATTCTCCAGATATCTCTGATAGGAGAAATGCATCAGTTCTTTATCATTGACAAAAATTACAAATGAAGGCGGCTTTACCGCTACCTGCGTCATGTAATAGATCTTCAGACGCTTTCCTTTGTCTGAAGGCGGCTGCTGCATTGCTGTTGCTTCCATCAGAATCTCATTAAGTACCCCTGTTGCAACACGCAGTGTCTGATTCTCAATGACCATATCAATCATATCGAACATTTTTGGAAGACGCTGACCTGTCACTGCAGACACATACATAATCTCTGCGTATGGCATAAATGAAAGGACACGGCGCACTTCATTCTCGTACTCACGCATGGTCTTATCATTTTTCTCAATAGCATCCCACTTATTTACCACGATGATAACACCTTTTCCACGCTCATGCGCAATTCCTGCCACCTTGGCATCCTGTTCTGTCACACCCTGAGTCGCATCAATTACGACAAGGACCACATCTGCACGCTCTACCGCTGTTACGGTACGGATAATACTGTATCGCTCCAGTTCCTCTTTAATCTTATTCTTTCTGCGAAGCCCTGCTGTATCAATAAAGACATATTCTTTTCCATTGTGCACGATCTCCGTATCAATGGCATCCCTTGTTGTTCCTGCAATGTCACTGACGATCACACGCTGCTCTCCAAGAAGCTTGTTAATAATAGAAGACTTACCTACGTTCGGTTTTCCTACGATTGCCACACGCGGACGAGAGTCCTCTTCCTCTTCTCCTGCATGCTCCGGGAAATGTTCGATTACCTTATCAAGCATATCTCCAAGTCCGAGTCTTGATGATGCAGAGATTGGCACCGGATCACCGATTCCAAGATTATAGAACTCATAAGTATCTGCCATATATTTATCAAAATTATCTACTTTGTTTACAACAAGAATGACCGGCTTTCCACTTCTTCTTAACATATCTGCAACTTTAGAATCGGAATCCACAAGCCCCTGCTTTACATCTGTAATAAAAATAATAACATCTGATGTATCAATAGCAATCTGAGCCTGTTCACGCATCTGTGACAGAATAATGTCCTTGCTCTCCGGTTCAATACCACCGGTGTCGATCAATGTAAAATCTTTATCAAGCCAGCTGACATCTGCGTAGATTCGATCACGGGTAACTCCCGGTGTGTCTTTTACAATTGAAATCTTCTCTCCTGCCAGCGCATTAAAAAGTGTGGACTTACCCACATTCGGTCTACCCACAATCGCTACTACTGGTTTACTCATATATTTATCTCCATTTCTGTAAATATTCGATTTTTCATCTTATCCACTTGATTTTACAATATCTGCTTCAACTTGTAAAGTTTATAAAATAGAAAACATACCATTGACCTTACATAGGTAAAAATGATATAACTGTAATGTGAGTTATGTTAGAACAAAATATCATTAAAAAAAATGAAATATTTATATGTAACAGGAGAGCGTTATGAACAACATTACGATTAACAGTAACAGTAATGATATCAAGGAGATGGAAAAGCTTTTCCCAAGAGCCCCTCTGAAGATCATTGCTATGGAAGGCTGCAAAGAACTGGGGCAGAAAGTGAATGACTATATTGTCAACTTCAGACAGTCCTCTTACCGTGAAGAATTAAAATCACCAATGTATGCAACTTATCTTCAGGACAATTATCTGGTAGATGCACATTGCCCACGTTTTGGAAGTGGTGAAGCAAAAGGTGTCCTGAACGAATCCGTCCGTGGAAAAGACCTGTTTATTATGACAGATGTATGTAATTACAGCCTGACATATTCCGTCAACGGATATGTGAACCACATGTCACCGGACGATCACTATCAGGATCTGAAACGTCTGATTTCCGCTGCTAATGGTAAGGAACACCGCCTTAACATTATTATGCCGTTTTTGTATGAGAGCCGTCAGCACAAACGTACAAAACGCGAGTCTCTGGACTGCGCTTTGGCACTTCAGGAACTGATTGACATGGGCGTAGACAATATCTTCACATTTGATGCCCACGATCCGCGTGTACAGAATGCAATCCCGCTTTACGGATTCGACAGTTTCAACCCGCCATATCAGTTCATGAAAGCACTGCTTCGCGCAGAACCAAACCTTTCTGTTGACCCGGATCACCTGATGATCATCAGTCCGGATGAAGGTGCAATGTCCCGTGCCGTATACTTTTCCAACGTTATCGGAGTTGACATGGGTATGTTCTACAAGAGACGTGATTATTCAACAGTCATAAATGGAAAGAACCCAATTGTAGCACATGAGTTCTTAGGTTCTGATATCAAAGGAAAATCTGTCATCATCATCGATGATATGATTTCTTCCGGCGAAAGTATGTTGGACGTAGCTAAACAGATGAAAGACCGTGGTGCAAAACAGGTATTTGTATGTACAACATTTGGTCTTTTCACAGATGGATTTGAGAAATTTGACGAATTCCATGAGAAAGGTTATATTGATCGCGTGATCACTACGAACCTGACTTACCTCCCACCTGCATTCTATGAGAGAGAATACTTCACAGTTGCAGATATGAGTAAATTCATCGCGCTGATCATCGATTCCATGAACCACGATGTATCTATCAGTTCTGTATTAAGTCCGACTGACAGATTACACGCTCTTCTTGAAAGACACAGAAAAGATTTAGCAGAGAAAAATTTATAGGATTTTTCTCATAATCAGATATTTGTACATTTTTATAGACCGCCAGTTAATAGCTGGCGGTTCTATTTTTTCATGATTGGAAATAAGACTATGAACTTTTGAACGTCAAAAAAGGAATAGTTACAAGAATCTCTTCCATCACTATTCCTCTTTATATTTTGATTATGTTTGATCAACCTACAATTGTACCAATTAACGAATCACACGTACTCTTAACACATCTTTGACTTTTGTAAGATCCTCGATAACACTGTCTGTCACATCAGAATCTATATCAATCATCGTATATGCATACTCACCTTTGCTTTTATTCGTCATATCTGCGATATTCATATTATCATCTGCAAGGATCTTCGTGAATTGTCCAATCATATTCGGTACATTATGGTGAAGTAATGTAATTCTTGTATTTTCACCTTTGACTCCCATGTCGCAGTCCGGGTAGTTTACAGAATGCTGGATGTTACCATTTTCCAGATAATTTCTTACTTCTGCAACTGCCATCTTCGCACAGTTATCTTCAGACTCTTCTGTAGAAGCTCCAAGGTGTGGTGTGATAATTGCACCTTTGACTCCTGCCACGATTGGTGTCGGGAAATCTGTCACATAGTTCTTAACGTGTCCGGAAACAAGTGCATCTACTACTGCCTCTTCATCAACCAGGACATTTCTTGCATAATTCAGAATGACAACGCCATCTTTCATAAGACCAATCGCATTCTTGTCAATCATACCTTTTGTACTATCCATAGCCGGCACATGGATTGTGATATAATCACAATCTTTATAAAGCTCATCAACGGTCTTTGCATGATGAATATTTCTGGACAGTCTCCATGCTGCATCCACAGACAGATATGGATCATATCCGTAAACTTCCATTCCAAGATGTACGGCTGCATTGGCAACAAGAACACCAATGGCTCCAAGTCCAATGACTCCCAGCTTCTTACCTTCGATTTCGCAGCCGGCAAACTGTTTCTTTGCCTTTTCGGCATCTTTTAAGATATTGCCGTCTTCTTCATTCTCCTGGACCCAGTTGATTCCTCCTATGATATCACGAGACGCAAGAAGCATACCTGCGATCACAAGCTCTTTTACACCATTTGCATTTGCTCCCGGTGTGTTGAATACAACGATTCCCTGCTCTGCACATGTATCCAGAGGAATGTTATTAACTCCAGCTCCTGCTCTTCCAATAGCCTTTAAGTTTTTGTCAAACTCCATGTCATGCATAACTGCACTTCTTACGAGAAGCGCATCTGCACCTTCTGCAGTATCAATCTTTGTATAATCTTCTGTAAAGTTATTCAATCCAATATCTGCGATTGGATTTAAGCAATGATATTTGTACATATTAAGCGTTCTCCTTTTCAAATTTCTTCATGAATTCGACTAATGCTTCCACGCCTTCGATTGGCATCGCGTTGTAAATACTAGCACGCATACCTCCGACAGTACGGTGCCCTTTTAAATTTACAAATCCGGCTGCATCTGCTTCTTTGACGAATTTAGCCTCCAGATCTTTGTCACCAATTACGAATGGAACATTCATAAGAGAACGGTCTTTTGGTACAACAGTTCCTTTGAACATCTTGCTCTGATCCAGGTAATCATACAGAATCTTTGCTTTTTTCTCATTGTGTTCTTTCATTGCAGCAAGTCCGCCCTGTTTTTTCAACCATTTGAAGACTTTGCCGCAAATATAAATTCCATAACACGGAGGTGTGTTATAAAGAGAACCTTTGTCCGCCTGTGTTTTATATTTTAACATAGTCGGTGTGCCTGGAAGTACGTCATCACGGATCAAATCTTCACGGATAATTGCAATCACAACTCCGGCAGGTCCGATATTTTTCTGTACTCCACCATAGAGAACACCGTATTTTTCTACATCGTGAGGCTCTGACAGGAAACAGGAAGATACATCTGCAACCAGCGTCTTGCCTTTCGTATTCGGAAGTTCTTTGTACTTCGTTCCATAGATTGTATTATTCTCACAGATATATACGTAATCTGCATCGTCATCAATCGGAAGATCGGAACAATCCGGAATATAAGAAACTGTCTTATCTGCGGAAGATGCAATGACATTCACCTTGCCGTATTTTTCTGCCTCTTGTGCTGCTTTTTTCGCCCACTGACCTGTCACAATATAATCTGCGACACCATTTTTCATCAGGTTCATAGGAACTGCAGCGAACTGCTGGGATGCGCCTCCCTGCAAGAACAGTACCTTATAATTGTCCGGAATATTCAGTAAGTCTCTAAGATCTGCTTCTGCCTCATCGATAATATTCTGGAATACCTGAGAGCGGTGACTCATTTCCATCACGGACATTCCTGAACCCTGATAATCCAGCATCTCTGATGCTGCTTCTTTAAGGACCTCCACCGGTAACATTGCCGGACCTGCTGAAAAATTGTACACTCTACTCATAGTATTGCCTCCATTTCCCTTGCTCTTTTTGAGCTGTTAATTTGTTTATTATTTATTCTTCAAATCTGCTTCATCAAACGCTTCACTGATTGCCGCTCCAGGCGCAACCATTGGCCATACCTTATCATCACTGTCAATCTGACAATCGATGACAACCGGTCTTCCAAGATTCATTGCCTTTTCAAAAGCTGATTTAAATTCTTCCTGTGTTGTTGCGCGGATGCCTTCTGCACCCATTGCTTCTGCAAGTTTTACAAAATCTACTGCATCATTCAGTACCGTTGCAGAGTATCTCTGTCCGTAGAACAGATTCTGCCACTGGCGTACCATACCAAGAACATGGTTGTTGATGACTACCTGAATCACTGGAATATTGTGACGGACTGCAGTTGCGATCTCATTCATATTCATTCTAAAGCAACCATCTCCTGCAATATTGACAACCACTTTGTCTTTTCTTCCACTCTTCGCTCCAAGAGCGGCGCCTAGACCATATCCCATGGTTCCAAGTCCTCCTGATGTCAGGAATGTTCTTGGTTTTGTATATTTATAAAACTGTGCTGCCCACATCTGATGCTGTCCGACCTCTGTAGAAATAATAGCCTCGCCCTTTGTCTGGCGATAAATCTCTTCTACTACGAACGGACCACTCAATACATCTTTATGATAAACTAGTGGATATTTTTCTTTGTATTCCTGAATTTTAGTCACCCATTCTGCATGATCCTGCTGTTCCAGGCGCTCATTCAATCTGTCAAGAACGACTTTTATGTCTCCTACAACACCTGCAGAAATCATCACATTTTTGTTCATCTCGGCAACATCTACATCAATCTGGATAATCTTTGCATTCTGTGCAAATTTCTGTGCATTTCCGGTTACACGGTCACTGAATCTTGCTCCGATTACAATCAGAAGATCACACTCACTGACACCGTAATTGGAGGTTTTTGTTCCATGCATTCCAAGCATTCCTGTATATAACGGATCTGTTCCAGGAAATGCTCCCTTTCCCATAAGAGAATCTGTTACCGGTGCATCCACTTTTTTTGCAAATGTATAAAGTTCTTCGCTGGCTCCGGATAAAATTGCTCCTCCACCAACGAAGATATAAGGCTTCTTTGCCTCCTTTATCATCTCTACTGCTGTGTCAAGCTGTGTTTCACAGATATTCTGTGATGGCTCTACAGCTACAGGCTTTTCTTTTACATACTCTGCCTTATTTGCAGTGACATCTTTCGGAATATCAATCAGAACCGGACCCGGACGACCTTTTTTCGCAATGGCAAATGCCTTACGGATCGTCGCTGCCAGATTATTTACATCCTTTACAATAAAGTTATGCTTTGTAATTGGTAACGTAATTCCTGTAATATCAATCTCCTGGAAACTGTCTTTTCCAAGGAGGGAAACTCCTACATTACATGTGATTGCAACAATCGGAATGGAATCCATATATGCCGTAGCAATCCCTGTTACAAGGTTCGTAGCTCCCGGTCCACTCGTTGCAAGACACACACCAACTTTACCTGTTGCTCTCGCATATCCGTCTGCTGCATGCGCTGCTCCCTGTTCGTGGGAAGTCAGGATATGCTTGATTTCATTCTGATGTTTATATAATTCATCGTACACATTTAAAATTGCTCCGCCAGGATACCCAAATACAGTATCCACGCCTTGCTCTTTCAAACATTCGATTACGATTTCTGATCCTGTCAACTGCATACTTTATAACTCCTGTTCTATCATTATTTAGCTTTCGGTACTTCCAGGATCGCTCCCCGGTTTCCGGATGTAACCATAGCTGCATATCTTGCAAGGTATCCGGTTGTAACCTTCGGCTCTCTTGGCTGCCATTTTTCTTTTCTCTTAGCCAGTTCTTCATCAGATACATCTAACTCAAGCTTCATGTTCGGGATATCAATCTTAATGATGTCTCCTTCTTCTACAAGTGCGATTGGTCCGCCAACTGCAGCCTCTGGTGAAACATGTCCAATAGATGCTCCTCTGGAAGCTCCACTGAAACGTCCGTCTGTGATCAGAGCAACGCTGGAACCAAGTCCCATTCCTGCGATTGCAGAAGTCGGGTTCAACATCTCTCTCATACCAGGACCGCCCTTTGGTCCTTCATAACGGATAACAACAACATCACCGTGGTTGATCTTGCCGCCTTTGATTGCTGTGATTGCATCTTCCTCACATTCGAAGACTCTTGCCGGTCCTTCATGTACAAGCATTTCATCTACTACTGCAGAACGCTTTACAACACTTCCGTCCGGTGCAAGATTTCCTTTTAATACTGCAAGTCCGCCTGTCTGGCTGTACGGATTGTCGATTGGACGGATAACCTCTGGATCTTTGTTCTGCACTCCTTCAATGTTCTCGCCTACTGTCTTACCTGTAACTGTCATGCAGTCTGTATGAAGCAGTCCTTTTTTGTTCAGTTCAGCCATAACCGCATAGACACCACCTGCCTCATTGAGATCCTCCATATAAGTCGGACCTGCCGGCGCAAGGTGGCAAAGGTTTGGAGTCTTTTCACTGATTCCATTTGCGAAATCAATCTCAAAATCCATACCAATCTCATGTGCGATTGCCGGAAGGTGAAGCATACTGTTTGTAGAACATCCAAGTGCCATATCAACCGTCAATGCATTCAAGATTGCATCCTCTGTCATAATATCTCTTGGACGGATATTTTTCTCCAATAATTCCATAACCTTCATACCTGCATGTTTTGCAAGACGAATTCTCTCAGAATATACAGCCGGGATTGTTCCGTTTCCACGAAGTCCCATTCCAAGCACTTCAGTCAGACAGTTCATACTGTTGGCTGTATACATACCAGAACAAGATCCGCATGTTGGACATACTTTGTTCTCAAATTCGCACAGATCTTCATCAGAAAGTGTTCCTGCTGCATTCGCTCCAACAGCCTCGAACATGCTGGAAAGACTTCTCTTCTGGCCTTTTACATGTCCTGCCAGCATCGGTCCTCCACTGACAAAGATTGTCGGAATATTAATTCTGGCTGCTGCCATCAGAAGTCCCGGTACGTTCTTATCGCAGTTCGGAACCATAACAAGTGCATCGAACTGATGCGCCATTGCCATAGCCTCTGTAGAGTCTGCAATCAGATCTCTTGTTACAAGAGAATACTTCATTCCAATATGTCCCATCGCAATTCCATCACAGACTGCGATTGCCGGAAATACAACTGGTGTTCCACCAGCCATTGCAACACCCTGTTTTACTGCATTTACGATCTTATCCAAATTCATATGTCCTGGAACGATTTCATTATATGAACTTACAATACCAACTAATGGTCTGTCCATCTCTTCCTGTGTCATTCCCAGTGCATTAAAAAGGGAACGATGTGGTGCCTGCTGTTTTCCTTTTGTTACTGTATCACTTCTCATGTTTTTGTTCTCCTTTTTGTATTATTCTTTCATACCACACTTTATTCTATATATTTGTTGCGATTTCATCACCCATCCGGGCTGTTCCGATCTGAGTCTTTCCTTCAGACATGATATCAATGGTACGATATCCATCTTTTAATACTTTTGCCACAGATGCCTCAATTGCGTCTGCTTCTTTGTCAAGGTCAAAGCTAAATCTTAACATCATTGCTGCGGAAAGAATTGTTGCAATTGGGTTTGCGATTCCCTGTCCTGCAATATCCGGTGCAGATCCGCCGCTTGGCTCATAAAGGCCAAATTTTGTCTCGTTCAGGCTTGCGCTTGCAAGCATTCCGATGGATCCTGTGATCATACTTGCCTCGTCAGAAAGAATATCTCCGAACATGTTCTCTGTCAGGATAACATCGAACTGTTTCGGGTCTTTTACCAACTGCATTGCACTGTTATCTACAAGCATGTGCTCCAAAGTTACTTCCGGGTAATCCTTTGCAACTTCTTCCACTACTTTTCTCCAGAGTCTGGAAGAATCCAGAACATTTGCTTTATCTACACTTGTAACTTTCTTTCTACGCTTCATTGCAATGTCAAATGCTCTCTTTGCAATTCTGCGGATTTCATTCTCGTTATATGTAAGACTGTCAAATGCAGTCATCACTCCGTCGACTTCTTCTGTCTTTCTCTCTCCAAAGTAAAGTCCACCGGTAAGCTCTCTCATAATCATCAGATCAAATCCGCCTTCTGTGATCTCTTCTTTTAACGGACATGCTCCTTTCAATTCATCGTAAAGAATTGCCGGTCTTAAGTTTGCAAAAAGATTCAACTCTTTACGGATACGGAGAAGTCCTGCCTCCGGTCTTTTAGATGGCTCTAATTTATACCATGGTGATGTACTTGTGTTTCCACCGATAGATCCCATCAGAACTGCATCGCAGGATTTTGCCTCTGCTACTGTCTCATCGGTAAGAGGAACACCATGCACATCGATGGAAGCTCCCCCCATCAGTAACTGTCTGTACTCTATATTATGACCGTAACGCTTGGCTACTTTATCTAATACTTTCATCGCCTCTGTTACGATTTCCGGGCCAATTCCGTCCCCTTTGATCACGCCAATTTTTAAATTCATATGTATCTTCCTTCCTAGACTAGTACTGCAAAAAATCTATGCTTTTTATATTAGCTTATTTTTTAACAGATTTCAATACTTTAATACACTAAAACCGCAAAAAGAGAAAAAAAATTCCGAACAGACATATTATCTCTACCTGTTCGGAATTCTGTACAAAATTAACCACTTAATTTGTAAAATTATTTTCTTCTTTTTCTCATCATAAGTGTAACGACTGTTGCAACTCCTGCTACAAGAAGAGTTACAAGATAAAGAGCGTAGTTTGCTGTGTCAGCAGTCTTAGGCGCTTTTTTCGCATTATCTGTTGTATCAGACACTTTTTTGATGGTAGGTGTGTTTGTATTGTTTTTATTATTATCTACAATTGCACCTTTGTTGTCATCTTTATTGTTATCATCTTTACCACTATTACCCGGATCCTCACCTGGATTTGGTTTTGGTTCTGGATTTGGTTCTGGATTTGGTTTTGGTTCTGGATTTGGTTCTGGTTCTGGATTTGGTTTTGGTTCTGGATTTGGTTTATCCG
>JABLTO010045815.1_pt1 | contig 29087 bp, 38 predicted proteins | sample 7160091 | NCBI WGS metagenome assembly JABLTO01 (sample SAMN14651225, study PRJNA627086) | human gut metagenome | isolation source: feces | host: Homo sapiens
ATGAAAAAAGATATTATTAAATTTATATTATTAACCTTAGTTATATATAATATAATACCAATTATTAACAAAATAGTACCCGAAAGTACAAATTACAATAAGTAGGGCAGATAATAAATTGAAAAGTTATTGAAATAATTAAATAAAAATAATCAAATTTGAGAGATATTAAGCAATTAGTATCTCTTTTTTTGTTGGAAAGGTAGTGAAAAATATGCCTTATATACCACCAGAAATAGTAAAAAAAGCAGAAGAAATGGACTTACTAACTTACTTACAAAACTATGAGCCAGATGAGTTAGTAAAGGTAGGAAATGGAACATATACCACAAAAACACATGATAGTATGAGAATAAGTAATGGGTTATGGAATTGGTTTTCAGAGGGTATAGGTGGAAAAAATGCTGTTTCTTATCTAATGAAAGTAAAAAAATATTCTTTTTTAGAAGCTATACAAACAATTATAGGAAATATAAATGTTGAGCAGCCTATAATTCATAAAGAAGAAAAACAAGAAGATATTATGCTAGTTTTACCAACAAAATCGAATAATTGTGATCGTGCAAAAAGATATTTAATGAGTAGAGGAATTGCTCCAGAGATAATAAAAGAGTGCATAGAAAATGGTTTGATTTATGAAAGTAATCCTAATCATAATGTTGTTTTTATTGGTTTAGATGATAATAAAAGTCCAAAATATGCTTTTTATAGAGGAACAAACGATACAAGATTTATGGGAGAATCGAAAGGGAGTGATAAAGCATATACCTTTAGATTAAAGGCAAAAACAGAAAGCAACAGAGTGCATTTATTTGAAAGTGCTATTGATTTATTGTCTTATGCTACATTATTAAAAATGAAAAATATTGACTGGCATAGAGAAAATATGATTTCACTTGCAGGTGTAAGCAATCCATCAAAGGCAAGTAAAAATAATAAAATACCAATAGCAATAAAGAAATTTTTAGAGAAGAATCCTAACATAAATGAAATACACTTACATTTAGATAATGATGAAGTTGGAAGAAATGCAAGTATAGCTATGCAGGAAATACTATCAGAAAATTATAAAGTTTTAGATAGACCTGCACCATTAGGAAAGGATTGTAATGATTATTTGAGATATATGTTAGGCATAAAAAAGTTGAATAGAAATACCAAAGAAAGAGTATGCGAAGTAGCAAGATAAAACAAAAAATGGAGGAAAATAAATTATGAATCAATATAAAATTGAAATGAAAGAGATATTTAGAAAAGAAATCCTAGTATGTGCAGAGAGTGAAAGTGAAGCAACAGACATTGTAGAAAAGGCATATTTAAGAACAAATATGTTAGACCATTCTTATAAAGATTTAGCAGCAGTTGAAACAAAAGTTATTGAAAAAAGAGAAGAAAACGAGTATGAAGAAATAGAAGAAGAAAACATTATTGATAAAGAAAGTAGAGAAAATATTAAAGAAACTATTGACCAAATGAATGAGAATATTAAAGAAATGGATAATGCTTTGACAGAAGATGACATTGTATATATTGATATGCTAATTGAAAATTTAGAAGATAATATTGAAGATTTAAAAGAAGTTGTGAGAGAAATTGAATAAAAATTGCCTTAAAAGATAGATAAAATATAACAAAAAAATATGTAGTTTTATTTTAGCTTATTTTAGAAATGTAAAAATGATGTCCTAGCAAGCACTGCATTTGTACTCCCGCACAAATACAAAATGTGGGGAATCCCCAAACCCCATAAAAAATGATTTTAGAAAGAGGTGTATATTTTTATTTGAGAATAAGAGATATAAAAAAGCAAGTATGGCTAAATGAAGAAGAAACAAAAACATTAAAACAAAATGCAAAGGAATCAGGACTAAACGAAAGTGCTTATATCAGAAATCTTATTATGGGATACAAACCAAAAGAGCAACCAACAGAAAATATGTATGAAATAATAAAACAATTAAACCTTGTTGGAATAAACTTAAATCAAATTGCAAGAAAAGCAAATGCTTTAGATATAATTGATGCACCATTTTATAAAAAGGTTTATGAGAAATGGAATAAGTTATCACAAGCTATAAAAAAAGAATTTCTTGATACGGAAAAATAAAATGGCTACAACGAAAATAAAAGCAATAAAAAAAAGACTTGACCATGTAATTGATTATACTACTAATCCAGGTAAAACAAGTAAAGAAGCATATAGTGAACTTCATAATGTTATTGAATATGCAAAAGCATCATATAAAACAGAAGAACAATTATATGTTACAGCAATAAATTGTGATAAAGATTCTATATGTGAAGATATGATGAGAACAAAAAGAAGATATAGTAAGACAAATGGTGTTTTAGGTTATCATGCTTTTCAGTCATTTGCCAAAGGAGAGGTTACACCAGAAATTGCTCATGAGATTGGTGTAAAATTAGCAAATGAATTGTGGGGAGATAGATTTGAAGTAGTTGTAACAACACATTTGAATACGGAACATATACACAATCATTTCTGTTTAAATTCTGTTTCGTTTAAAGATGGGAAAAAATATCATGACTGTCATGAAACTTATGCTTTAATGAGAGAAACATCAGATAGACTTTGTGAAGAATATAAGTTAAGTGTGATACAAGAAAAACAATGTCCCAAAAGTAAAATAGATTACAGGAATTTTTACAAATCAGAAGTGAAAAAATCTAATCATCATACTATTGCAAAAGAAGATATAGATTATGCAATAGGACAAGCATACTCATATAAGGACTTTTTATCTATATTAAATAAAATAGGTTATACAGTAGAAAATCGTTATGGAAAATTAAGTGTTAGAAAAGAGCCGTACAAAAAGAATATAAGAATAGAGAGAGCCTTTGGAGATGAATACAAAATTGAAAGTATTGAAAAAAGAATTTATGAAATACAAACAGTAAGAGAGCCATTTCCAGAAGCAAGAAAAGAAACCAAAAGATATAAAATGGTAAAAAAGCAAAATCTAAAAAATAGAAAAAAGGCTAAAGGAATAAAAGCATTATATTTACATTATTGTTTTTTGTTAAAAGTGTATCCTAAAAATAAGAAAATAAAAAAACAATATTCAAAAAAAATGAGAGAAGAAATAAAAAAGATGGACAAAATTTCAAATGAAGCAAAGCTCTTGTGCAGAAAAAATATTCAATCTGTTCAAGAGCTTTTAGCATATAAAAAATCACTTATATTAGATAGAAAAGAAAATAAGTCAAAGATAGAAAACTTATGGAAGAAAAATAAGAAAACTACTGATGAAAGTGATAAGAAAAATATTTATGAAGAAATAAAAATGCTTCAGAGTGAAATAAAAAAACTAAATGAAGAAATTGAGTTGATAGAAGATATTGAAACAAGAATACCAAATATAAAAGAAATTATTGATAAAGTGGAAAATAGAAATCAAGATAAAGAAAAGGAGAAAGAAAATAGTGAGTATATCAAGTGATTCAGCAGAACAAACTATTAGATTAACACTAGAGGGAATAGAAGTAGTGGCAAAAATAAGTGGAGCAGCTGCGAAAAATATTGCTGTGGCATTATATACTATATCGCAAGATCAGAAAAAAGTAAGCAAGGGAAAGACTAGATTAACTAATATGCTAAAAAGTGATAACGAATTAAAGATATTTTCAATAAAAAAAGAAGATTTAAAAACTTTTTGCCATGAAGCTAAAAGATATGGAGTATCATATTGTGTATTAGCTAGCAAAATAAAAAAAGAAAAGAAAACAAATCTAAAAAGTGAAAAAAATAATAATGATAAAATTGATGAAAAAGAAAAAGCAACAGAAAATGATGTAGTAGATATTATAGTTAGAGCAAAAGATGCACCACAAGTAAACAGAGTAATAGAGAGATATAACTTATGTACTTTTGATAAAGCATCAATACAAGCACAAATTGAGAATGAAAAAGTTACTAATAAAAATGAAAAAGACTTGTCAAACAATGTACCAGATATAGGAGAGGAAAGGACAGAAGTAAATGATGCTATGTTAGATGATATTTTTTCTAAACCAAAGGAAAATGAAAATCAAAACCCCGAAGTAGCAAAAACGGAAAAAAACCCTCCGTCAGAGCATTCCTTGAAGAGCAAAAACAATTCCGAGGGGGTTACTAAAACTGTGCAAAAAGAATCTGTTAAGAAAAAATTGAAAGAAGCAGAAGCAGAGTTAAAGGTTGAAACGGAATTGAAGAAAACTCAAAAATCTAAAGAAAGTATTATGGTAGAAATGCCACAAGTACAAACAACCAAAATAGAGATAGCAAATAAGGAAAGGGGAAAATGAACATGGGAGAATTAGATCAAGTATTTGATAATTATAGTAGAAAAAACAGACAATATAATAAAGAAGAATGGATTGCATACAAAAAACAAGAAAAGCAAGAAGTATATACACTAATTGATACAACAGCAGAGAAAATTGTCCAAGATGGGCAAGAGTTTAAAAAATATTTAGATACTCAAAGTAAGTTTGAACAATATTCAGTAGGGAATAGCTTGTTAATAACAGCACAAATGCCAGAAGCAACAGTTTTAAGAGATTATGAAAGCTGGTCAAATGTTGGTGGTTTTCCAAAGAAAAATCGTAAAAATGATATAAAAATTTTAGAACCAGCAGATTCATATATGAGAGAAGATGGCAAAGTTGCAACAAATTATAATGTAAAATACTTAATAGATATATCACAAGTTAATATAAGAAAAAATCCGAATACTATGATGAGATATGATAATAAATTATTATTAAAAGTGTTTTTAAATAGTAGTCAAGCTAAGGTAGAAGTAGTAAATGAAATACCAAATGTAGATAGAAGTGCATTGTATGATGCAGAAAGAAATGTATTATACATTGCAAGAGGTGCAGAAGTACCACAAATTTTCCATGAAGTAACACAAGAACTAGCAAAGCAAGAAATAAAAGAAAATACAGAGTTAGATACTTTCAAAGCTAATTGTGTATCATATATGATTTGCAAAAAATATGGCATAGATGTTTCAAATTACAATGTAACTGACATTCCTTATGAATTAAAGGAACTATCAGCAAAAGAAATAAGAGAAGAACTAGAGCCAATTCATGATGCTTTGGAAAATATAAGTGGAAGAACAAGTCATTGTATAGACTTACTTGCCAAGCAAAATAGAGAAAAAGAACAAGTAAGATAGGAGAAAAATGTATTGGAAGAACAAAGAGTAGTAACATTAAATAAGTACGAATATGGACTTATAATAAATTCACTTAATGAACTTCGTACAAAATTAATAAGAGAAAACAAATCAACAGAATTGGTAAATGAATTATTATTAAGATTATTAAATATCCCCGTTAGAAAAAGAACTATATTTCAAAGAGAAAGAGTAAATAACGAGAGATAATGAAAAAATAAATGAGTTTTTGTATATATTAGGCATAATTCCAGTAGTATGGGTAGCTATGCTAATTGCACCATATATAAATAATGGAATAATAGGAATAATAAATAATTTTTCAAAAATAATGGAAAATCCATTTAATTTAATATGGTGCGAAAATAGCATAAAAACTATTCTTATTTTTATATGTTTTTATATATTAGGAATAAGTATATATGAATCTACAAAAAAGAATTATCGTAGGAGAGAAGAACATGGCTCTGCCAAATGGGGGATAGCAAGTGTAGTAAATAAGAAATATAGACAAAAGCCATTTAGTGATAACAAAATATTAACGCAAAATGTAGCAATAGGATTAAATGGAAAAAAACATAGAAGAAATCTTAATGTTTTAATTTGCGGTCGGTAGTCGGCGCAGGTAAAACAAGATTCTATCGGAAAGCCAAATGTAATGCAATGTGGCTCAAGTTCGTATGTAATACTAGATCCTAAAGGCGAAATTCTGCGAGATACGGGGAATTTATTAGAGAAGAAAGGGTATGAAGTAAGAGTCCTTGACTTAATTAATATGGAAAAAAGTCATTGCTATAACCCTTTTAAATATTTAAAGACAGATAATGATGTCCAAAGGTTAGTAACAAACCTTTTCAAAAGTACCACACCGAAACGGAAGCCAGAGCCAAGATCCGTTTTGGGACACAGCAGCTAGTATGTTATTACTAGCTCTTATATTTTATCTCAAATATGAAGCTCCAGAAGATGAACAAAACTTTCCAATGGTAATGGAAATGTTAAGGGCAGGAGATGTAAATGAAGAACAAGAAAATCCTATAAGTGCATTAGATATTCTATTTGACAAATTAGAATATAACAATCCAGAGCATATTGCTCTGAAATATTACAGAAATTATAGGTCTGGCTCTGCAAAGACATTAAAATCAATTCAAATTACACTGGCTGCAAGATTAGAAAAGTTTAATTTAGAAAGTCTTGCGAACATAGTAAAAATTGATGAATTAGATTTGCCTAGTTTAGGCGAAAAAAAGGTGGCATTGTTTGCTCTAATTCCAGACAATGACACGAGTTTTAATTTTCTAGTAAGTATATTATATACACAATTATTTCAACAATTATTTTATATAGCTGACCACAAGTATGGTGGAAGTTTGCCAACTCATGTTCACTTTGTAATGGACGAGTTTGCAAATGTAAGTCTGCCAGATGATTTTGACAAAATTTTAAGTGTTATGAGATCAAGGTCAGTATCAGTATCTATCATTCTCCAAAATTTAGCACAATTAAAAGCATTGTTCGAGAAGCAATGGGAATCTATTGTACGGAAATTGCGATACATTTTTGTATTTAGGTGGAAACGAACAAAGTACCCATAAGTATGTTTCAGAGCTTTTACGGAAAAGAAACAATAGATTTAGACACACATGGAAAAAGCTCTGGTAGAAGCGGTAATTATTCAACAAATTATCAACTTGCAGGTAGAGAACTTATGACTCCAGATGAAGTGCGTTTACTTGATAATCAATATGCACTTCTTTTTATTCGTGGAGAAAGACCAATTAAAGACCTGAAATATGATATATTGAAACATCCTAATGTAGCTTTAACTACTGATGGCAAAGGAGAGCCTTATGTTCACGGAAAAACAGATAAAGCAACAGCTTCTATTATTGTGTTAGATGAAGATATTGAAGAGAACGAAATAGATATATATGATAAACAACAATTACTAGAAAATTATGAACTCCTATCAGAAGAAGAATTAGAAGAAATTATTAGGGAGGTATCATAAATTGAAAGAAAAAAAACTTTTATTAAAAATATTAAAAAGAGCTTGTATAATTATTTTCTATGTTATTGCTTTATTTGTAGCACAAGCATCTCAGGTATTTGCAACAGATGAGCCATTGACTGTAATAAATAATCTATCTAATTTTATTTTTGGACTTATAAGAGCAGTTGGAATGATAATTTTAGGATTTGGAGTAGTACAAGTTGGTATGTCATTAAAATCACACGATCCTAGTCAGCGAGCTAATGGTTTTATGACATTGGCAGGAGGAGTGGTTATCACTTTTGCAAAGGAAATTCTAAACATTATAACAGGTGGTTAAAGAATAAATGGAGTAGATTATTAAAACAAGATAATTTACTCCTAAATAACTTTAAGGAGGTAATTATATAGAGGAAAATAAAAAATATCAAATTATTTATGCAGATCCACCATGGCAATACAAAGTATATTCAGATAAAGGCAAAGGCCGTTCAGCAGAAAATCATTATTCTACAATGAGTATAGAAGATATATGCAAATTGCCGGTAAGTAAACTAGCAGACAAAGATTGTGTACTTTTTATGTGGATGACTTTTCCTACATTAGTAGAAGGACTAAAAGTTTTGGAAAAATGGGGTTTTAAATATAAAACAGTTGCTTTTGTATGGATTAAGCAAAATAAGAAAACACCATCACTATTTTGGGGATTAGGTTTTTGGACTAGAGCTAATGCAGAAATATGTATATTAGCAACAAAAGGAAAGCCTAAAAGAATATCTGCAAAAGTGCATCAAGTAATTATTTCTCCAGTTGAAGAACATAGTAAAAAGCCAGATGAAACAAGAAAAAGAATTGTAGAATTGTTAGGAGATATACCACGAGTAGAACTATTTGCAAGGCAAAAAGTTGATGGTTGGGATTCGTGGGGAAATGAAGTAAAATGTGATATTGATTTAATGAAATATGGAGATGATTAAAAATAGCAGAACTAAAAAAATTAGAAACAGTAGTAGAAGAAATACTACGAAAAGATAAATTTGCAAGAGAAGATATTAGGAGGTGGTAGATATTGAATTGGGTAGTAGGAAACCTACAAAATGCAATAGAAACATGGAATTCAAAATTAAGTGAAATATGGACACTTATATCACAATCTCCAGTCGATTTTAAAGATGGAACTATCTGGAATGTAATAACAAATATACATGGAGCAGTACAAGCAATCGCATTAGCATTACTTGTATTGTTTTTTGTTGTAGGAGTAATGAAAACTTGTCGGGAGCTTTGCAGAAGTAAAAAAACCTGAACATGCACTAAAACTTTTTATACGATTTGCAGTAGCAAAAGTTTTAGTAACTTATGGATTAGAACTAATGATGGCAATTTTCAAAATTGTGCAAGGACTGGCAAGTACAGTAATGAGCGCGGCAGGGGTAGGTGGAGCAACGAATACAGTTCTGCCAAATGAAATCATATCAGCAGTAGAAGCCTGTAATTTCTTTGAAAGCATTCCATTATGGGCAGTAACTCTGATACGGAGGACTATTTATAACAGTATTGTCATTTGTAATGATTCTTACAGTATATCGGAAGATTTTTCAAGATTTATTTATATACAGCAATATCTCCAATAGCATTTGCAAGTTTTGGAGGAGAGCCAACACAAAATATAGGAAAGAGTTTTATAAAAGGTTATAGTGCAGTATGCCTAGAGGGTGTAATTATAATGCTATCATGTATTATCTTTTCACTATTTGCAGCAAGCCCACCAGTAGTAGATGCAAATGCAGCAGCAGTAACTATGGTATGGAAATATATACGGAGAACTGATATTCAATATGTTGGTGTTGGTGGGAACAGTTAAAATATCAGATAGGTTAGTAAGAGAAATGTTAGGTTTATAAGGAGGAAATAGATTGCAAGAACAAACAAAAATTGCAAAAGTATGGCACATTGAAAATAATGAATTAGCTTGTAAAAATAAAAAAGTAATATCAATAAATTTTAATGATATAGAAATATCAATATTAAAAGAAGAAAGAGAATTTTATGCTCAAGATTTTCTAATTAAAGACAAGAACAATGAGTATTGGAAGCTAGGAATAGCACCTATTAAATTTCAACTATTTGTAAGTAATAATGCACTGGAAAAAGAAGAACAAACTGGAGTAGAAGAATATAAAAGAGATATAACAAATGCTTATAAAAATATTGATTTAAAAGGATTCTGGCAAAAGAAAATAGAACAGAATAAATATTTTAATAAGTGTGAATTAGAGTATATTCATAGACATTATCCAGATATTTATGAAAAAGCAAAAGAAAGCAGAAGAACATTTGAAGAAAATAGAGATAGAGAACAAGAACAACAAAGGCAAGAACAGGAACAAAGAGAGAAAGAAAAGATAAAAGCCGTAAATAATAGATTCAAAAAAGAATTAAAAGAAATGAAATACAAAATCTTTATAGGAGAAATGATTACAGTTGAGAATTTTGAGTTTTATAAAGATGATAAATATAGTGGCAAAACAATACAAAATAATATTCTATATTTAGCAAAACTATATGGAATAAAAATACCATTAGCAACACAAGGCTTTATAAACAACAGATTAAAAAGCTATAATTTTAAAACAGGAGATTTTTTCTATAAAATAACAGATAACAATAAAAGATGTAGTACAAAAATGGGTATTTATTTAGAACAAATTTCACAAAAGGTACAAGAAGAATATAAAAAGAGTTTTAAAAGGAAGATGAAACTTGTACCAGAAAAGAGCATGGAAAGGTAGGAAGTTTATGGAAAATAGTAATTGGAGTTTAGAAAAAGCAAAAAAGTTTATAAAAAACTTTGTAGGCGAAAAAACTGATTATTATATTATAGTTAATAATAAAGAAACAGAACAAGAGGGGTGTGCTATTATAACAAAGGACAAAAAAGTAGCAGTATTTGAGGGAAAAGATGATGGAAGTGAAGATAGAATATATAGTCAAAAGGATTTTAAAGAGAAATATAAAATCGAGAACATATATGTAGATTATGGTGCAGTTACAATAGAAGATATTGAAAACGATATTTGTGATCGTGATTTAGATACAGAATATAGAGAAGCATTAGCAAAAAGTTTAGTTGAATTAAAGTATATTAGTGATACTCCGTTGAAGCTAAAATATGGCACAGAAAAACAACAAGAAGAATTGGAAAGAGTATGGAAAAGGCCATTAAAAGCAAAACAAATAAAGGAAATAATAAATAGCATGATGAACGAAATGAAAGGCGATTTTCAGTATGGGCGATTTTCCAAACTTGCATCATACTATTTAGAAACTGCAAAGAAACTACAAAAAAGAGAAGAAAAGAAAGTAAAAAGAGCAATGGAGGCTAGATAAGTAGAAGAAATAGGGAGGAATATAATGAGCTTATTGCAAGATTATGAAGAAGCAAGAAAGAAGATAGGAAGCAAAAAGTATGATGCTATTAATGTTTATATAGAAGAAATATGTCCAACACAAAAACGAAACGAATATAAGCAAGAATTAAAGAAAATAAATTATTTAGAAATAAATGAATGGGAAAAAGAAAAGAAAAAACTAGAACAAAAGTATGGAATTATATATTTAGATGATATTTTATACAATGAAGAAGGATGGAAAAAGTTTGAAAAGTGGTATGAGAATTATCAAAAAAAGTGTAAAAGTAATATAACCCATAAAGTAATAAATGGATATAACATTTACAAAGATGGGACTTGGTGTGAGATAACTAAAAATGGACAACATATTTTTGATGGAAATGTAGATATAAATATGACTCTAGAACAAATTTATCAAGAAATAAAGAAAGAAGTAGTTTTTTCTATAAATGGCAAAGAAATATTATCTTATGATTTTCTTAATGAATTTGCAGGAGAGAGAGAAGCAACAATTAAGCAATTAGCAGAAGAAAATAAATGCAATGAAGAAGATATAAAAGTAACAATGAGAAAACCTAATTTAGATGAAAAAATATTAAAGGTAAAATTTGTTGGAATCGATAACTGGGATAGACCTGTTTATAAAGATGAAAAAGGAACAATATACAAAGATACTAATTTAGGAGTAGGAGAGATGGACTTGCATACTTCTAGTAATAATAACTTTTATGGAGAACCAGATATGCCTATAAAAGAAAACACGAAGATTGAAATAGTAGAAAATTTTACTAGAAATAAAAAAGGAAGAGAGGCACGATAATTGGAAGTAAAGATCAATAGAGAGATAAGAGAATACACAGAAAGTATATTTTTCGGACTGTCATTAAGACAGTTCGTTTTTTCTATATGTGCTTGTGTAGTGGCTGTTATTTTATATTTTTTATTGAAACCTTATTGTGGAATTGAAACTTTATCATGGGTTTGCATATTAGGTGCAGCGCCATTCGCAGCATTAGGCTTTATAAAATATAACGGAATGACAGCAGAAAAGTTTGTTGCAGCATGGATTAAATCAATGATACTTACACCTAAAAGATTAACTTTTAAGCCAACAAACTTATATTACGAATATTTGAAAAATATAGAAAATAGAAAAGTAAGAAAAGAGAAAAAGAACAGAAAAAAGGAGGCTTCGCAAAGGATTGAAAACATTAAATAAATTATTTAAACAAGACAAAGAGAAGTTTGCTATACCACGAAGTGTGCAAGATGCTATTCCTATTAAGGCAATATGGGAAGATGGCATCTTTTTTATTGGGAAAAATAAATATTCAAAATGTTATAAATTTAGCGATATAAATTATGCAGTAGCAAGTAGAGATGATAAAGAAGCAATGTTTTTAGAATATTCAGAGTTATTAAATTCTTTTGATACAGGAGCTACTACTAAAATAACTATAATCAACAGAAGATTAAATAAAATTGATTTTGAAGAAACTATGTTATTAAGTATGGAAAATGATGAACTAGATAAATTTAGAAAAGAATATAATAAAATGCTATTAGATAAAGCAACAGCATCAAATGGTATAGTACAAGAGAAATTTATAACAATATCAGTTGACAAAAAGAGTATAGAAGAAGCAAAGAATTACTTTGCAAGAGTAGGAACAGACTTAATAAATCATTTTAAAGAATTAGGCTCTATATGTATTGAATTAGATGCAGTAGAAAGATTAAGAATATTCCACGATTTTTATAGAGTGGGAGAAGAAACTTCATTTAATTTTGATATGATAACAAATATGAGAAAGGGACATAGTTTTAAGGATTTTATTTGCCCAGATTCTATGGAATTTGAAAGTGATTATTTCAAAATTGGAAACAGATATGGTAGAGTTATATTCTTGAAAGAATATGCAAGTTATATTAAGGACAGTATGGTTGCAGAATTAACAGATATAAATAAAAATATGATGATGAGTATTGATGTAATACCAATACCTATGGATGAAGCTGTAAGAGAAGCGGAAAATAGAAGATTAGGTATAGAAACTAACATAACTAACTGGCAAAGGCGACAAAATGCAAATAACAACTTTTCAGCAATTATTCCTTACGACATGGAGCAACAAAGGGAACAAAGTAAGGAGTTTTTAGATGACTTAATTACTCGTGATCAAAGAATGTTTATAGCAGTTCTTACAATGGTGCATACAGCAGAAAGTAAAGAAGAATTAGACAATGATACAGAAGCATTACTAACAATAGCAAGAAAGCATTTATGTCAGTTTGGAGTGCTAAAATTTCAACAACTAGATGGATTAAATACAGCTATGCCATTTGGAGTAAGGAAAATTGATACTTTAAGAACACTTACAACAGAATCACTTGCAGTATTTATGCCTTTTAGAGTGCAAGATATAAGACATGAAAACGGAATATATTATGGTCAAAATGTTATTAGCAAAAACATGATTATTGCAGACAGAAAGCAATTATTGAATGGAAATAGCTTTATTTTAGGTGTTAGTGGTAGTGGAAAGAGTTTTATAGCGAAAGAAGAAATTGTTTCTATAATGTTAAAAGATCCTAATGCAGATGTAATAATTGTAGATCCAGAAAGGGAAGCAAGTTCGCTTGTAAAATCACTAGGTGGAGAAGTCATAAAAATATCAGCAACAAGTGGAAACCATATCAATGCTATGGACATGAACAAAGATTATGGAGATGGTGCAAATCCTATTATATTAAAATCGGAGTTCATACTTTCACTATGTGAACAATTAGTGGGAAGTAATAATTTAGGTGCAAAACAAAAATCTATAATAGATAGATGCACGGCAAGTGTATATCGATATTATCAACAAGGAAATTATCAAGGAACACCACCAACACTACAAGACTTTTATGAGGAACTATTAAAACAACAAGAGCCAGAAGCAAAAGAAATAGCACTTGCTATTGAACTGTTTGTAAATGGTAGCTTGAACACATTTGCAAAATCTACAAATGTTGATACTCATAATCGTTTAGTGTGCTATGATATTTTAGATTTAGGAAAGCAACTATTACCAATAGGAATGCTAGTAGTGTTAGATTCCATTTTGAACAGAATAACAATGAATAGGTCAAAAGGTAGAAATACCTTTATTTTCATTGATGAGATTTACTTGCTATTTCAGTATGAATATTCAGCAAACTTCTTATTTACACTATGGAAGAGAGTTCGTAAATATGGTGCATATTGTACGGGAATAACACAAAATGTGGAAGATATGTTACAGAGCCATACAGCAAGAACAATGCTAGCCAATAGTGAACTTATTATCATGTTAAATCAGGCTAGTACGGACAGAGTGGAACTTGCAAAATTATTAAATATATCAGATTTACAAATGAGCTATATCACAAATGTAAATGCAGGAGAAGGACTAATAAAAATAGGAAGTTCACTAATTCCATTTGCAAATAAATTTCCACGAAATACAGAATTATACAACTAATGACAACAAAGCCACGGAGAGGGTACAACATAATGAAAAAAGTATTGTATATATTTTGTGTAACAGTGCTAATAGGTTTGATTTTTATTAGCAGTTATTGTATTTATAAGGAGTTAAAAGAAAACAAAAAACAAGAAAATAATTTTGAAGAATTAATCGAGATAGTAGAACAAACAAATCCAGAAGATAAAGAACAAGAAGAAACAGTAATAAACATAGACAGATTATATACTATCAATAGTGATGTTGTAGGTTGGTTAAAAATAAATGATACAACTATAAATTATCCCATAATGCAAACAAAAAGTAATCCAAATTATTATTTGCATAGAGATTTTTATAAAAAGTATTCATCTTATGGAACACCTTATATGTCAGAAGAATGCAATGTAAATGCAAGCGATAATCTTGTGATTTATGGGCATCACATGAATCATAAAAAGGTATTTGGAGCATTAGAAGATTATAAATCAAGAGAATTCTATGAAAATCATAAGATAATAGAATTTACAACATTAGAAGAAAAACAAAAATATGAGATTTTTGCAGTATTTAAAACAGTAGTATATAACAAAAATGCTTTTAAATATTATAATTTTGTGAATTTTAGTAGTGAAGATGAGTTCAATACATTTATAAACAAATGTATTGAACTATCATTATATGACACAAATATAAAACCAGAATATCAAGATAAATTTATTACACTTTCTACTTGTGAATATAGCAATAAGAATGGAAGATTAGTAGTTATTGCAAGAAAAATAAACAATTAGGAGGTGTTTGTTTGGCAGATATTAAAATTAAGCAAAGCAAAAAAGGAACAGTAAAAACAATTAACAAAGCAGTGGTTGGAACAGAAAAAGTAAAAGACAGATTAGTGCAAGTAAAAGATAAAACAAAAGAAACATATCAAGAGGAAACGAGTGATAATGGAACAGAATACGCAATAAATAAAATATCAAATACAACAAGTAATCTTCCTAATGATATTTATAGACTTAATAAATATGGGAAAAGAAATTTTGACAAGACAGTACAAAACATTCAAAATGTAAACCAAAAATTGAAAACAATAAAAAAGAAAAATCAAGTAAAAGAAGTAGCAAAGAAAATGAAAACAACCAAAAAAACAACAAAAAAAGCTATCAAAACGGCAGATAGAACAATAAAAACAACAAAACAAGTAGCAAAAACAACGACTAAAGCAACTAAAAGAGCAATACAAATGGCAAAGGAAACAGTAAAAGTAACTGTAAAAGCTATAAAAACAGGAATAAAAACAACGATTACAGCAATAAAAAGTATTATCCTTGTTACAAAAACTTTAATAGCATTTCTAATTGCAGGTGGTTGGATAGTAGCTATTATTGTTATAGTTATTTGTTTAATAGCAATGTTAGTTAGTTCTATATTTGGAATATTCTTTTCTAGTGAAAATACTGGTAGTGTGGTAACAATAGAAGGACAACAACAAATGGTTACAATGGAACAAGTTATATCAGATTTAAATGTAGATTTTATGAACAGAATAACACAAATACAAAAAGATAATCAGTATGATGAATATGATATAAATTCTAATAAAGCAGAATGGAAAGATATTTTATCTATATATACAGTAAAATTAAGTAATGGGAAAAATGAAGTGGATGTTATTACTTTAAATGATGAAAAAGTGAATTTATTAAAGCAGATTTTTTGGGAAATGAATGAAATATCATTTGTTACAAATGAAGAAACACAAGAGGAATTAGTAGGAACAGAAATAAAGACAACAACTAAAGTAAAATTGCATATTACTGTAGCAGGAAAAACAGCAAATGAAATGGCTGATAAATATAGATTTAATAAAGAACAGAAAAAGCAACTAGCTGAATTAATAAATGATAAATATTCTAATATGTGGACTTCTGTAATATATGGCTCATCAGTTGGAAGCAATGACATTGTTGCAGTAGCAACTACACAAATAGGAAATGTTGGAGGGCAACCATATTGGAGTTGGTACGGATTCAATTCTAGAGTAGAATGGTGTGCTTGTTTTGTAAGTTGGTGTGCAAACCAATGCAAATATATAGAAGCGGGAGTTATTCCTAAATTTGCAGCTTGTCAAAATGAAGGTGTAGATTGGTTTAAAACTTGTGGACTATGGAAAGATAGAGGTTTTACTCCTAAAGCAGGAGATATAATCTTCTTCGACTGGGCAGATAAAAATACAGGAACAAGAAATGGACAAGCTGACCATGTTGGAATAGTAGAAAAAGTAGAAAATGGAAAAGTCTATACAATAGAAGGAAATTCAAATGATAGTTGTTGCAGACGAAATTATGATATAAATAGTTTGGATATTTTAGGATATGGAACACCAGCATATTAGTAATAATTTATAAGATAAATATAAAAATTTAAAGCCAGAATAATTTACAATTAATGTAGATTATTTTGGCTCTTTTTGTGTTTTTTTAGATATTTTATGTTATAATGCTTTTGTGTTAAAGAAAGTAATAAATGGAAGAGGGATTTAAAAATGCAATATTCAAAGAATGATATTGAACTATTCGGTGAGGCTGGAATAAATGTAGAGAACAAAAATTATTCAAAAGAAGAGGTAGAAAGATTAAAAATTAAGGTAACAGAGTTTATTGTAAGCCAAAGTGCAAAAAATATTGATACATATAATAAAAAATTTAGTAGTTTATTATAAAGATAAATGCAAATAGTAATTTGCGTGAGAGATTGGAGTATTTTATGAATAAAAAATTGGTAAAGGAATTTTTAATAATAACTTTTGTTATAATGATAATTTTTTGGGGAGGGTGTGCTTTAATTAGCCAAACTTTTGATATAACAATAAACAATATATTTTTAAGAATTATGCACATTGTAGGAGGTTTTTCGCCAACTATTGCCTCTTATATTTCATTAAGGCGAAACAACAAAGTTAAAAATTTTAAAGAATGGTTAAAAAAGATATTTGATATAAAACACAATATTGGTACTTATCTTCTTGTAGTTTTATTTGTGTTGATTTATTATTTAATGGGATGTTTAATAAATGGATTTGAAATTGGAGCCCCTATATTTATGATTTTAGTAATTGCACCAATGATGTTAGTAGGTGGAGGAAATGAAGAAGTAGGATGGAGAATGATATTACAACCTGAATTGGAAAAGAAATTCGGATTCAATTTAGCCACTATCTTAACAGGTATCACTTGGTGGTTATGGCATTTCCCAATATTTTTTATAAAAGGGACTGCTAATATAAATATGAATTATTTTCTATTTGGAATTATGTGTTTAACTTTAAGTTATGCTTTGGCAACAATAAGGAAAATATCAGAAGGCGTATTTCCTTGTATATTAACACATTGTTTGATAAATGGCTTATCTGCAATTTTTGTATTTAATTTTAGTTTATTAAGTTGTTGTGTAAGTTTAATTGCAACAATAGTAACATCATTGATAATTTTAAATATAAATAAAAGATATGCAAGTTAACTATAAATTACAATTAGAACAGCCAATACAATGAGAAAAATATTAGAAATTAGTAAAAAATAAAAGTGTGTTATATATCCATAAAAAGTAAAATTATTATCCTCACTTGTATCTTACAAAATTGTAATGTTAATGTAAGGTAAAACAATACCAAAATAAAATAATGTATTATATAATAATTAAAAAATGGAGTAAAATATGAATGATAAAAAAATAAAGAATGAATTAATAATATTATTTTGGTTATTTATTATAGGAAGTATAGCAGGATTTATATTTGAAATAACTGTAGTGTTTTTTCAAAAAGGACACTTTGAACTTAGACAAGGTCTAATATATGGTCCATTTATACCAGTTTATGGTATAGGTGCGATGTTTTATTATATTGTGTTAAGTAAAACAAAAATAAAAAATAAAGTGCAAATATTTTTAATTACGATGATTCTAGGAGGAATAACAGAATATCTTTGTTCATTCATACAAGAAAAAGCATTTGGAACAATATCATGGGATTATTCTTATTTACCATTTAATATCAATGGCAGGACAAGTTTATTGCATTGTATTTATTGGGGAATTGGTGGTGTTTTATACATAACATATATAGAGCCTTCCCTTAACAAAATAATTAATAAAACAAACATGAAAGTTTTTGATTTAATTACTATAATTCTTTCGATATTCATTGTTTTTGATATATCTATTTCTTGGATGGCAGCAGACAGACAAACAGAAAGAAAAAATAATATACAACCAGAGAATCGTTTAGATATATTTTTAGACAAAAATTATCCAGATGAATATATGAATAGGATTTTTAATAATAAAAAAGATGTATGTTAATATTCAAATAATAATGATATAATAATATGGGAGTGTTTATTATGTTTAAAATAATTATTGTTGAAGATGATAAAGAAATAAGAGAAGAATTAAAAATATTGTTAGAAAATAGTGGCCATCAAGTAAAATTAGTAACGGATTTTGAAAATGTCGCTCAAAAAATTATTGATGAACAAGCCCATTTAGTATTATTAGATATAAATTTACCAAATAAGAGTGGATATGAAATATGTAGTAAAATAAGAACTAAATCAAATATACCAATAATATTTGTTACAAGTAGAAACAACTCAATGGATGAACTTAAAGGTATAATGCTAGGTGGAGATGATTATATTGAAAAACCTTATAATGTACCGATTTTACTTGCAAGAATACAAAATTTACTAAATAGAACTTATCAAAAAGAAAATAAGGAAAGCAAAATAGAATACAAAGGCGTTGTGCTAGATATATTAAAATCAACTATAAAATATCAAGAAAAAGAGATTGAATTAACAAAAACTGAAATAAAAACATTATATTTTTTATTACAACACAAAGATATTATAGTACCTAGAGCAGATATTATAAATTATTTATGGGATAATGAAGTTTATGCAGATGATAATAGTTTAAGCGTAATTATAACAAGAATTAGAGAAAAAATAAAAGAATTAGGAATAGACAATTTTATAGAAACAAAGAGAGGACAGGGTTATAAATTATGAAGTTATCTGAATATATAAAAGATAAAATAAACTATATATTAGCTCTTGCCACATATATCATAATAATATCAACATATTTAAAGGCAATAAACTTAGCATATTCAACTATTTTCATAGTTATATTTATAACTTGCACTTTTTTCATTGTTGCTTTTCTTATATCTTATTATAAAACAAGTAAGTATTTAAAAAATATTGAAAAAACTATGGATAAACTACCTGAAAAGTATTTAATCACAGAAATTTTACAAAAACCTAGAAGTGCAGAAAAACTAGCATATTATAGAATTTTAAAAAAAGCAAATAAATCAATGCTAGAAAATGTAACTGATATAAAAGAAAAACAAAAAGACTATAAAGAATATATTGAAAGTTGGGTACATGAAATAAAAATTCCAATCACATCAGCTAAATTATTATGTGAAAATAATAAGTCTGAAATTACAAATAAAATTGATGAAGATATAGAAGAAGTAAATAACTATGTAGAACAAGCATTATTTTATGCAAGAATGGATCAAGTTTCAAATGATTTTATGATACGAGAAATTAATTTAAATGAAGTAATAAAGAATGTTTTAGCAAGAAATAAGAAAATAATGATTCAAAATAATATGAAAGTAGAAATAAATGGTGTTAATATAAATTGCTACACAGATGAAAAGTGGCTTGAATTTATACTAAATCAGATAATAACAAATTCGATAAAATATAGAAATAATAATAATGCTGTTATTAGAATAAATGCAATTGAAAATAAGGAGAATATTGTTTTAAAGATTAAAGATAATGGTATAGGAATAAAAAAGAGTGAAATAGATAGAATTTTTGATAAAGGATTTACTGGAACAAATGGGAGAAATCAAAAGAAATCAACAGGAATCGGATTATATCTATGTAAAAGGTTGTGTAAAGGAATTGGAATGGAAATTGATGCAAATAGCAAAGAAAATGAATATACAGAAATTGTGATTATTATCCCAAGAGCAAAGAAGATAAGTAACCAATAGCCCTCTATAAAATAGAGGGAATTTTTATCTTACAAAATTGTAAGATAAATGCAAACTACTTCTATACAACAAAATTAAAATTCATCTTATAATTAAGAAAAAAGAAAAGGAGTGATTATTTTGGAAAAAATATTAAGAGTTGACAAAATTCAAAAATACTATGGAAATAAAGATAATCTAACTAAAGCAATTGATGGAATTAGTTTTGATGTAGAAGAAGGAGAATTTATAGGAATAATGGGAGCATCAGGCTCTGGTAAAACAACATTATTAAATTGCATCTCTACAATTGATACAGTTAGTAGTGGACATATTTATTTAGAAGAACAAGATATTACAGAAATAAAAGAGGAAAATATTGCAAAATTCAGAAGAGATAATTTGGGATTTATATTCCAAGATTTTAATCTTCTTGATACTTTAACAATAGAGGAAAATATTGCATTAATTTTAACAATTAATAAAATACCAGAAAAAGATATTGATAATAAAGTAAAAGAATTTGCTAAAAAGTTAGGAATAGAAGATATATTAAATAAATATCCTTATCAAGTATCAGGAGGACAAAAACAAAGGTGTGCTTCGGCAAGAGCTATAGTAAATTCGCCAAAGATAATTCTAGCAGATGAACCAACTGGAGCATTAGACTCAAAATCTGCGAAACAATTACTAGAAACATTAGAAAATATGAATAGTAAATTAAAAGCTACTATTTTAATGGTTACTCATGATCCATTATCTGCAAGTTATTGTAGTAAAATCTTATTTTTAAAAGATGGAAAGATTTTTAACAAAATAGAAAAAGGAGAAAAACAAAGAAAAGATTTTTATAATGAAATATTAGATGTATTAGCACTTCTTGGAGGTGATACAAGAGATGTTAGGTAAATTGTCAATAAGAAATGCTAAAAGACAGGCAAAAGATTATATTATATATTTTATAACAGTTATTATATCTGTTGCTTTAATGTTTAGCTTTAATTCTATTGCTACTTCAAAGGATATAAGTGAATTATCATCTTCTATGCAATATTTCTCTAAATCTATTACAGGTATTAGTATAATAATTATTTTTGTTATGGCTTGGCTTATAAATTATACTATGAAATTTATGTTAGAAAAAAGAAGCAAGGAATTTGGAACTTATCAGATTTTAGGATTAGAAAAGAAAGATATTAGTAAGATGTTCACATTAGAAAATTTAATCATTGGCTTCTTAGCTTTCATAGTTGGAATAATAGTTGGAACATTTTTATATCAGATTTTTACATCAATAATTATGAATTTATTTAATCAAATTTATGAAGTAAAAATATCTTTTGATATAAAAGCAATAGGTATGACGGCAGTATATTTCTTTGGAATATTTTTATTAGTTTTGTTAAATTGTAGAAGAAAAATAAAGAAAACAAAAGTATATGATTTATTATATGCAAGTAAAAAGAATGAAAACAATATAGTAAAAAAATCAAAAGGTAATATATTTGTATTTATTTTATCAATAATATTGCTACTAAGTGCTTTATTTATAACATATAAACAATTTTTGGACGTAAATCAAATGAGTGATAAACAAATTTTTATAGCAATTATTCTTTTGATTATAGGTATATATCTATTCTATATTGGTTTATCTAGTTTTATAATAAAAAGATTTATAAATAATAAAAAAAGAAAATATAAGAATAATAATATGTTTTTATATAGAAATTTAGCATCTAAAATAAATACAATGAGTTTTACAACAGCTACAATAGCACTTATGTTCACAATTATATTAATAGGTGGAAATGTAGCATTGCTTATGAATAATATGCTAAATAATGAAATCGAGATGGGTTATCCTTATGAAATTATGATAAGCACAGCTGATGGTGATTTCTCTAAATACAAGGAATATATAGAGGATAATGCTGAAGTAAAAGCAATGTATGAATATAAAATGTATTACATAAAAGAAACTGGAATATCAAAAGCATTAGAAGATACAATTTTAAAAGATAAAACTGGAAATATTGAAAATGTATTTAGTTTAACTGATTATAACCAATTAAGAGAAATTGCAGGTTATGATAAATTAGAGTTACAAGAAAATGAAATTTTAATAAATTGTATGAAAACATTAGAAAAACCTTTTAAAGAATATATTAAAGAAAATAATGAAATAAATATGTTCGAACAAAAAATGACTATAAAAGATGTAAGAAGTGAAAATATAGCTCAAGTTGGTTTTAATGGTTCATATTATGCAATTATAGTTCCAGACAAATTAATTCCTTTAGCAGAGTTTGAGGAGGAATCAATAAGAAATCAAGAAAATGGGGAATATCAAATTTATACATTTGATTTTAATTATAAACTTGTTGTGCAAACCGAAGAAACAACAGATGAAAATTTTTATTATGAATTAATAGATTTTATTATAACTAAAGAAGAAAAAATAAATGTGGATATAAATGGAGAAGAGGAAGAAGTATCTAGTATTAAATATTTACGGAAATGTACAAACTAAAGGAAATAGAATGGCACAAGCAAAATCATTTTATGCAATTATATCATTTCTAGCTTTTTATATTGCACTTATATTTATAATGGCAACAGCTACAATGCTTGCAATACAACAGTTAAGCGATTCTGAAAAATATAAATATAGGTATGAACTTCTAAAAAAACTTGGTATGAGTGAGAAAAAAATAAATAAAACTATATTTAAACAATTATTATACTATTTTGCTATTCCTATGATACTTCCGATTATAATTAGTATTCCAACAATATTAATTATAAGTCAAATATTTACTATAGCAGTAACAATAGAAGAAATATTTAAAAATATAGCAATAGTGGTTGGCATGCTTATATTAGTTTATGGAATTTATTTTATAGCGACAGATGTACAGTTTAACAGAAATATAAATGGAGATTGATAATTATGAAAAAAATATATATAATTTTAACGCATACAGGAACAACATTATCAAAAATAATTAAGAACTATACTAAAGATGAATTTTCACATGTGTCTATATCTTTAGATAAGGATTTAAATGAAATGTATAGTTTTGGCAGATTAAATCCATACAATCCTTTTTGGGGTGGATTTGTACATGAAGGAATAAACTTTGGAACATTTAAAAGGTTTAAAAATACAGTATGCAGAATATTTGCTATAAATGTTACAGAAGAACAATTTAATAATGTTAAAGGAATTATAGAGTATATAAAAAATTCAAAACAATTACAGAATTTTAATGTAATAGGACTATTTGCAGTTGGGTTTAATATGAAGATTAGTTTTGAAAATTCATTTTATTGTGCTGAATTCGTGAAGTATGTTCTTGATAAATCTGATATAAAAAATAATTTACCAGAAATGATTAGACCAGAGGATTTTAAAAAATTAGAAGATTCAAGTATAATATATGATGGATTATTAAGAAATTATCAATCTTCTACTATAAATATAAATGGAAAATTAAAAGAAAAACTATTAAGTAATATAAAAATAGAAGGGATAGTATGAGCAGAAAAAACAAAGTAAAAATTTTTAAAATATTTTTAACAATAATTGTTTTAAGTTTATTTTTAGGAATAATAATATACTTATTTCCAATAATGAGAGATTTATCTACATTAGAAGGTCAGATTGCTTTTAAAGAAAAAGTCGAAAATTCAGGTGTGCTTGGTATGCTTTCGTTATTTGGACTTCAAGTAGCACAAATTTTTTTAATAATAGTTCCTGGTGAACCAATAGAAATACTTGCAGGAATGTGTTATGGTAGTTTATGGGGTACAGTATTTATAATGGTATCAGCGTGTATTATATCTACTTCAATTTTCTTATTAGTTAGAAAATTTGGTAGAAAATTTGTATATGATTTTTGTGATAAGAAAAAAGTTGAAAAAATTGAAAATAGTAAAGTTTTTCAAAATCCAAAGAAAATAGAATTTATAATGCTAATTTTATTTTTAATACCAGGAACTCCAAAAGATTTATTAGTCTATGTTGCAGGATTACTACCAATAAAACCTTTAAAATTCATTATTATTTCTACTTTTGCAAGATTTCCTTCTGTTATTACTTCAACATTAGCAGGAGAACAACTGGCTATTGGAGATTGGAAGATGAGCATTATACTATATGTTGCAATATTAATATTGGTAGCACTAGCAGTATTTATTATAAATAAGTTTGACAAAGATAAAATTACAAAAGATGCTATAAAAAGTATTAAATAGATTTTTAGAATACTCTGTACAAATGTATGGAGTATTTTATTATGTTATGGTATAATCCTTATAAAGATTTGTTTTATGAATAGAGGTAGTGTATGAAAAATATTTTAATACATGGATTAGGACAAACAGAAGCAAGTTGGAGTAAAGTTGAAAATGAATTAAATAATAGCAAAATACAAGTAGAAAAACCCAATTTATTTGATCTTACGAAAAATTATCATACAAATTATGAGAACTTATATAAAGTTTTTGCAGATTACTGCAATAGATTTAAGGATAATGAATTGAACTTGTGCGGAATTTCGCTTGGTGGAATATTAGCAATAGACTATGCTAATGAATATCCACAAAAAGTGAAAAGCCTTGTATTAATTGGTGTGCCATCTAAAGTACCTAAAATACTTTTTAAAGTACAAAATATAATCTTTAAAATTATGCCTAAAAGTGTTTTTGAAGAAATGGGATGTAGCAAAAAAGATTTTACGAATCTTATAAATTCAATGGCAAGTATGGATATATTAAGCAAGATAAAAAATATAAAATGCAAAACATTAATAATATATGGAGAAAAAGACAAAGTTAATTTACAAAGTGCAAAAGATTTGCATAATAATATTTTTAATAGTGAAATAAAGATAATTGAAAATTCAAGCCATGAAGTAAATATTGATAATCCAAAAGAATTATCAAATGTAATTGAAAGATTTTATAAAAATATATGAAATAATACTTAAAATATAGTGAAAATAACAAATGTAAGGTTTAAGTGCGTAACTTCCAGTTGAAAATGGTAGAAAAAAGTGCATAAAGTTATTAAAATTTAATTAATGAAAGAAGAAATCTTTTAATTGAATTTTAATAGGAGGGATTAAAAATGAAGTTTAATGAAAAATTAGTAATGTTAAGAAAACAGAATAATTTATCACAAGAACAACTTGCAGAACAATTAAATGTAGCAAGACAAACTGTAAGTAAATGGGAATTGGGAGAAACTACTCCAGAAATGGATAAATTAATAAAAATGAGTGAAATCTTTAAAATTTCATTAGATGAATTGATGAAAGAAGAAACACAAGGAGAAACAGTAAATGATCCTAATAATACCAATTCACAAAAATTAGCAGGAATGACAATTAAGATTTTAAAAGGAATAGGAATATTTTTTATTATAATAGTAATAATGTATATAATACTTATAGTAGCAGGTCTAGTAGCATTTAATAGAACAGGCAATGATTCAAAAGTAGTAACACAAATGCAAGAAGAATTAGTTGAATATGAATAGTGAATTTATATATTTTCGAGAGGAACAGCATCCTCTCTTTTTTATTTTTTAAAATTTTTGTAAAAAGTATTGACAGCTGTATATGGATAGTATATACTGTATATACACAGTAAAGAAAAGAGGAATGATTATGGATATTATAATAAGCAATTCAAATATCATCCCCCTGTATGAGCAAGTAAAGGAACAAATAAAAAACAAAATAATTTCTAATGAATTAAAAGCAGGAGAGATATTGCCATCTATAAGAAGTTTAGCAAAAGATTTAAGAATAAGTGTAATTACTACCAAAAATGCCTATGAAGAATTAGAAAGAGAAGGTTATGTAGAAACTATACAAGGAAAGGGAACTTATGTAGCAAATAAAAATACGGAATTGATAAAGGAAGAGCAATTACAAAAAATAGAAAATTTAATAGAAACAGTTGTGTCTATTGCTAGAATAAGTGATATTTCCAAAAAAGAAATTCAGGAAATGTTAGATATTTTATATGAGGAGGAATAGAAGGAATGGACAATAATTTAGAAGTAAAAAATTTATGCAAAAAATATGATGGATTTGAATTAAAGAATATAAACATAGAATTACCAAAAGGAATGATTTTAGGGTTAATAGGTGAAAATGGAGCAGGAAAAACAACAACTATTAAATCAATCTTAAATTTAATCAAATCAAATAGTGGAGAGATTAAAATATTTGGATTAAATGTTAGAGAAAATGAAAAGAAAGTTAAAGAAGATATTGGAGTTGTTTTAGATGATAGCTTTTTTTCAGAATACTTAAATCCAACAGACATAAACAAAATAATGAAAAATATTTATAAAAATTGGGATGAAAAATTATATTTTAAGTATTTGGAAAATTTTAAATTACCAAAAAATAAAATATCAAAGGAATTTTCTAGTGGTATGAAAATGAAGTTGAAAATAACGGTAGCATTATCACATCATCCTAAACTTTTAATATTAGATGAACCAACATCAGGATTAGATCCAGTAGCAAGAAGTGAAATATTAGATATTTTCCAAGATTTTATACAAAATGAAGAAAATTCAATATTTGTATCTAGTCATATAACATCAGACTTAGAACATATTGCAGATTATATTACTTTTATAAATAATGGAGAAATTGTTATATCAAAAACTAGAGATGAATTATTAGAAAAATATGGTATTGTAAAATGCAGTAAATTAGAATTTGAAAAAATAGATAAAAATTACTATGTAAAATTTAAAGTCAATAAATATGAATATGATGTTTTGGTAGAAGATAAAATAAAGTTCAAAAGAAAATATGATTTTCAAATAATAGATAAACCTACATTAGATGAAATTATGCTAATTTATATAAAGGGGGAAAAATAAAATGAATGTGATAAAAGGGTTATTAACAAAAGATTTATTACAATTAAGAAGTTATAGAAAAACTTTAATTATATTTATAATAATATTTATTTTTACTGGAATATCACAAGAAACAACAAAAGGAATTGGAGTAATGGTTTCAGTTATGCTGACATTTGGATTTGGTATGTTTAGTATGGCTACATTTAATTATGATGAACAATCAAAAGCAGATAGATATGTATTAACATTACCACTTACAAAAAAAGAAGTTGTACTATCAAAATATGTATTTGTGATAAGTGCAACAATAATAGGTTCAATAGTAGGAATACTAGCAAGTTTTCTAATATTATTTATAATTAATCATCAATTTGCTAGTATTCAAGATGTGCTATCTACAGCAATAGGAGGAATATTAGGTATAGGTCTTATTGAATCTATTCAAATACCATGTGTTTACAAATGGGGAGCAGAAAAAGGTAGAATTCAGATGTTTATAGTAGCTGCAATTATTCTTCTACTAATTGGTGGAATATTCTTTGTAGGACAAAAAAGTAATATTAATTTACCAGTAAACGATGTATTAAATAATATAATAAATTTCTTACAAATTATATTAATATTAGCAACAATAATTATTTATTATATATCTTATAGAATTTCATGCAGAATATATAAAAATAAAGAAGAATAGCTTATATCTCCAAAAAGCAGTTTATATATAAAGATGTAACAACAATAATTTGGTTAAATAATTTTAAGGAGGAATGAATATGAACAGAAAGTTATCTTATAATGGCAAAGAACTATGGCAGATGTCAATTAGTGAGTTATAAGCTCAAGTAAAGACTAATAAGTCAAGAATATTATTGAGAAGTATGTTCTTACTTTTAGTAACATTAGTAGCAGGAGGTTCTATGCCAATATTAGTTATATTTCCAATAGCAATTTTACTAATCACAGATTATTGGCTATTACAAAATAATAAAGCAATACAAGATGAAATAAACAGAAGATAACAAAAGTTAAGTATGCAATCTGTTAGGATTGTATATGTTGTTACATCAAAAGCAATAAATATGGGGCAATTATCTAAAAAATAGTTGCTCTCATATTTATTTAGTAATAATTTTTCTAAAAAGGAAAGGGTATAATATAGACAACTAATTGATAACAATTATTATTTATGATAATATTAGAGTAATAAAATAAGGAAATAATTACTAATGCCACGATAAGTAGCATAAATGTAAAATGAAATTGCTTTAAATAACCACTAAAAAATTGTATTATGAAGCTGTAAGGAGGGATAACTATGAAGTTAAATGAAGAATATAGAAAGTACAATGTGTGATATGCCCAGAATGTGGTTATATGGAAACATATATTGAAGATACAAATAAAGTGAAAAAGACATTAAAAAAATAAAAAATTATATAAGCAGGGTAGATAATTTATTGAATTTATCTACCTTTTATTATATAATCGTAACAAGAATGAGTAAGTTGTAGAGGAGATGTATTTTATGAAAAAGAAAGTTATATTAACAATAGCATTTGTTATTAGTTTATTACCAATGTTATTAAATCAATATGGAGGAATGAAAGGTGTTCAAGAAATATCAGGTTTAGGTAATTTATTTAATCCAATAGGACTTGTAGCTGTTTTATTATTTATAATAGGTGTATGGGTATCTTTTAAAGATGTCAAAATAAATAAGATATTAAGCATTTTAGGTGTAGTTGGTATTGTTATTTCTGAAATTTATCAGTTTTTAACTTGGCATATACTAACTATTACAGGAGAAATGAGCTTACAAAACAGCATCAATTTTGCTTTCCCTGAATTTTATATAGGATTAGCAATATCTTTAATTATGGTTGTTGCTTATTTTGTTATTGATAAATTTGTAAAAGAATAACAAATTACAATTATTTAAAAAATAGAAATAGTAAGTTGTAGGGAGGATTAAATAAATGAATGAATATATAAATTTGACATTAGAAAATATTGATGAGGAGCATATATGTTGTGCAATAGGA
>JABLTO010076566.1_pt1 | contig 29040 bp, 22 predicted proteins | sample 7160091 | NCBI WGS metagenome assembly JABLTO01 (sample SAMN14651225, study PRJNA627086) | human gut metagenome | isolation source: feces | host: Homo sapiens
CCTGCGGGCGCACGTACCCTGGATGAAGCAGGCGCGATCGTGGTCGATCCCCAGCTCTGCATCGCGTGCGGCAATTGCGCACTCTATTGCCCCACGGGCGCAGCATATCTCTTCGAAACCGACGCTACGATCTTCCTTTCCGATCAAAGCACCGACGAATAACGAGCAGCTTCGCTCCTCCCGACTCCATTCAAGAGCTAGGTTTATAATCGAACTCAAGGCATCGCCTCCTTCTTATACCCTTCGATCCCAAAGGAGATACCATGGTCGATGAAACCAATTCATTAGAAGAGATCCGCGCATACTTCGCTCAGGATAAATTCGCAGCTCAAGCGCAGTGCAGCATCATCGAGGCCGCACCGAATCACGCCATCTGCGAAATGCCCATCACCGAAAACCACCTGAACGCCAACGGCACCGTCATGGGTGGCGCGATGTTCACGCTGGCAGATTTCACCATGGCCATCATCTCGAACATGGACAACAAACCCACCGTTGCTATCGACTGTACGATCCGCTTCTTCTCCCCCGCCAAGGGTGAGAAGCTCATCGCTACGGGCAGCGCGAACAAGGCAGGTCGAACCGTAGGTTTCTACACCGTCGATATCACCGACGACCTGGGAACCAACGTTGCGCAGTTCGTCTGCACCGCGCATCGTAGCTAGACCTTCGTTCTTTCATCCTGGAATAGCGCCCCGAACGCAAAACCACCTGCGCGCCTCACTGCCGCAGGTGGTTCTCTTTTCCATTCGCACGAAAACCCTGTCGAAGTACGCCGAAGGGGCGTAAAATCGAACTGCATCCGCGCATCAGTCTTATTCGCATACGCAAGAAAAGAGTCGCATGAACTTCACCGAACGCTGGCATACCTTCTTCGATCGCTCCGCCCCGAACATGATCTTGCGTTTTGCGGTCATGTTCTTCGGTCTTGCACTGGTTGCTGCTTCGGTCGCACTCACTCGCGCTTCAGGACTCGGCACCTCGCCCATCTCGTGTATCCCCGCAGTCTTGAGCTTCACCACAGCTTGGACCATCGGCACGTGGACCTTTGTAGTGAACGTATTGTTCGTACTCATCCAGATCATCTTGTTGCGCAGCGATTTCAACCCGATCCAGTTCTTGCAGATAGCTTTCGTGTTCGTCTTCTCAGCGATGATCGATTTCTTCGTTCCGTTTTGCGAACTCATCCCCATGCCGAACTACGGCTTTGAACTCTTCTACACCATACTGGGCGTATTCATGACAGGCTTTGGCATCTTCCTGCAGGTAAAAGCCTCGCTCATCACGCTTCCTGGTGAAGGGATCGTGCTGGCAGTTTCGAAGGTGACCAAGATCGCGTTCCCTAAATGCAAGGTAGCGTTTGACACGTCCCAAGGCGTTATCGGCGTGATCATCTCGCTCATCGCGATGGGTGGTCTATTCGGCGTGCGTGAAGGCACCATCCTCTCGGCACTCTTCGTAGGCGTGGTCGTGAATTTCTGCAACAAGCTGCTTCCGAACTTCGAAAAAGCCGTTCCGCTCGCTGGGCACCGGACGCTCACTGCAACCACTCTCGAGGCGCCCTCAAATGCAAGCGCGCCCCAAGAAGTCCCCGCTACCGATGCGGTTCCCGAAGCAGCACTCGAAGCAACAGACGCTTCTTACTCTCTTGAACGCGACTAGTACGAATTGCGGCAGATCTGCTCGCTTAACAACAAGGAAGACCCCTCCCAAGCACAAGCTATCTGGCGAACCACCTACTCCTCTTTCTCTGACGAGAAGAAAGACAATAGGAATTCCTGCACCGCAGTGAGCGTGGTGCCATCTTCGCTCTCTCCCACCACGCGCATCGGCACGATGAGCTTCTTCTTGTCCGCCAAGTAACGCCCTGCTTTCTTGCGGAGTGCAGATGCCTGCTTCTTCGAAATGGTGATAGGCTCGACGATAAGCTTGCCGCCCGTTACCGATATCTGCGCGATGTTGTGTTCGTTCGCGAACGCTTTCAACCGCGCTTTCTGGAATTGATTGACCGTAGCTGGCGGCATTTCGCCATGTTTCTCTATGATCTCACGCGCTAGCTCATCTACGAATTCGATCGTATCGGCGCTAGCCAGCTTGCGGTAGAAAAGCACGCGTTCATCAGCATCAGGCACATATTCTTCAGGAATATACGTGTGATCGGGCACGTTGATCACGATGTCGGAAAGAGCTTCAGGAAGATAGTTGTCGGATATGCTCTCCCCCTCGCGCGTAAGGTTCACCGCCTGCGAGAGCATTTGCGCATAGAGATCGAAGCCTACCGCCGACATGTTGCCGCTCTGCTCCGCGCCAAGGATGCTGCCTGCGCCACGAATCTCAAGATCTTTCATGGCGATACGCATGCCGCTTCCCAGATCGGCATTCTCGTCGATCGCGGTCAGGCGATCGCGCGCTTCTTCGGTAAGGGGAACGTTATCGGGAAACAGGAAGTAAGCATACGCCTGTGTGGCAGAGCGACCGACACGCCCTTTGAGCTGGTACATCTGCGCGAGACCCAAACGCTGCGCGTCTTCGATTATGAGCGTATTCGTATGCGGGTTGTCGATGCCGCTCTCGATGATGGTAGTTGCTACGAGCACATCGATCTCGCCTGCGGAGAAATCTTCCATCACGATCTCGAGCTCTTCTTTCGACATCTTGCCGTGCGCTACCCCGATGCGCGCTTCACCTGCCGCTTCACGCACGCGCTTCACCGCGTCATCGATCGAGCGCACGCGATTGCTCACGTAGTACACCTGCCCCTTGCGGTCGAGTTCGCGCGCGATGGCATCGGCGACCACATCAGGGTCCCACTCGCCCACGTGCACTTCCACGGGGCGGCGATCATCGGGCGGCGTCATGATCAGGCTCATGTCGCGCACGCCGGAAAGCCCCATCTGCATCGTACGCGGAATGGGTGTTGCCGAAAGCGTGAGGATATCGATCGATTCACGCATGTTCTTCAGCTGCTCTTTATGTCCCACGCCGAAGCGCTGTTCCTCGTCGATGATCACAAGTCCTAGGTCTTTCGGATTCACATCGCGCGAGAGCAGGCGATGCGTACCCACGAGCACCTGTACCTCCCCGTTGGCGAAATCTTCAAGGGTCCTTTTTTGCTGCGCAGGCGTACGGAAACGCGAGAGCACTTCGACGCGTACCCCGAAAGGTTCGAAGCGTTCCTTGAATGTGGTGTAGTGCTGCTGAGCCAAGATGGTGGTCGGACAAAGCACCATCACCTGCTTCTTGTCCTGCGTTGCCTTGAACGCCGCACGCAATGCCACCTCGGTCTTGCCGAAACCCACATCGCCGCACACGAGCCGATCCATCGGATGGATCGATTGCATGTCAGTCTTGATGTCCGCAATAGCCGCAAGCTGATCAGGTGTTTCTTGGTAAGGGAACGCTTCTTCCATCTCGCGCTGCCAGGGCGTGTCCTCTTTATATTGATAACCCTTTGTCGCGCTACGGCGCGTATACACGTCCACCAAGTCGAACGCAAGCTGCTTCGTTGCCTTGCGCGCACGTCCTATCGCACGTGACCAGTCCGACGTGTTGAGACGCGTCAGACGCGGGGATGCTCCTTCGGGGCCAACATAGCGCGTTACGCGATCGAACTGCTCGACCGGCACGTAGAGCTTATCGCCTTCAGCGTATTCCAAAAGCAAGTAATCGCGCTCGATCCCACCCACATCACGGCGCACAAGGTCGCGGAAGAATGCCACGCCATGATGTGCATGCACCACATAATCACCGGGCTTGTAGGGAAAGGTGATGTCGGTGATGTCGACGCGCTTCGTGGTGCGCACCGACATGGAACCTTGCGTATCGGCAAGTGAAACAAGAGCGAGCTTCGCCGCAGGGAAGATCATACCGAGCGGAATGTTCACATCGACGATATTCACCACGCCACGGCGCAGCTTGCGCGCGCGGTGAGCAGTATCTGAAGATGCGGACGCTTCCCCGTCTTCCTGAGAACGAGTGGGCAAAGATGAAGATGCGCCTTCGCCCTCGTCATCGGGGACTGCCAGCACATCGAGCTCCTCCTTGATCGGGATCCCCCGATCGACCAGTTCGAGCTTCATCTCCTGACGTGCGCGGAAATGCGGCACCGAGAACACCACGGTGAAGCCTTGCTGCGTGAGCGAATAGAGCTTGCCGAAGAGCTTATCGGCATCTCCCGCCACATCCACGCGCTTGACCACCAATTCATCATCGAGCTCCACGCCCACCCGCATGATCGATACGTAGGTTGCGCGCTGATTCTTCCCGAAATCGAGCGCTTGTGGGGCGAAGAAGAGCTCGTCTGCCAAAAGCAGCGAGGCGTTCGTCTTCTTCATGAGCTCATCGCGATAGTGAAGCGCATCATCGACCAAACTTCGAGGCTCGACCACCACCGTAAGAGCATCATCCGGAAGGTAATTGCCCACGGTATCAAGCTCTTCGAACACATAGGGCAAGAGCGCCTGCGGCGTGAATATCTCGGTCTGTTCGAGCGCATCGAGCAGGTCGCGATAGAGCGGCGTGGTGCTCGACTGCGGCACCAACCGCGAACGCGCCTGAGCGATACCGCGCGAAGTGATAGGAAATTCGCGCACGGGAAAGATCTCGACCGACGCGCGCGAAGAGATGGTCTGCCCTGTTCCGGGAAGCAAGCTGCGGATCTCTTCCAGTTCGTCGCCGAAGAAATCGAGACGCACCGGATTGACCAGATTGCCCGCGAGCACATCGATCGTGCCGCCCTGCGCACTGAAGGTTCCTGGTCCATCGAGCTTGCCGGTGTTCTCATAGCCGAGCTCCACCAGGCGCTCGACCAGACCCTCGTAATCCTCGACACCTGAAATGCCCATCTCATCGAGCTCTTTTCCCGCTTCGAGCACAAGCGGGCGCGCAACCTCGGCACGCGCGGGTGCCACCTTGCGCAAGAGCGCTCGAGCGGATGCTACTACCAAGCACGACCTTCCGCTCTGAAGTGCCCAAAGCGCTTCAAGACGACGTGCCGACTGGCGTGCGCGCGCCTGGTACTCCTTCGCGTTCGCAGGAGGATCGAGGATGAACGGATTCTCTTCGCGTTCTCGATAGAGATAGACCTTCTCATCGCCCACGTAGGCACCGAGCATACGCGCGAACGTTTCGGCGGTCTCTTCACCGGGAACCACCACGAGCGTAGGCTGCGGGCGCTCCGCAAAGCGCGCTGCTACCAAGAACGGACGTGCCGAAGAAGCAACACCGATCGTGGCATCGGCGCCGGCATCCAGCTTGCCCCAGAAGTTCTCAAGTGCACCCGAGCGCTCGAGCGTCTGCGAAAGAAGGTCAATCAGCATCTGCGTCCCTTTCTTGTGCCTACGAAGGCAGCTAAACCAAACACGAAAAGCCGCTTTTCGCGGCAACAGTGAAGATAAGTCTACCAATTCGCCCGTCCGTTCGCTTGCCAGCGCACCGCTCTTCACGCACTCACCACAGGCGCGCTACCATCGTGTAACCCTGCTACAATACGAGAACAAAGATACAAGCGAAGGGACAGCTATGGCACGAGAGAAGAAAGCGGATAAACTTGCTCGCGCGCTCGAAGTCGAGCGTCGCATGGGTGAACACTATCCCGAACCCGAATGCGCACTTCATTATCGAACGCCCTTCGAACTCACGATCGCAGTCGCTCTTTCCGCACAGACCACCGACGTGAACGTGAATAAGGTAACCCCTACCCTGTTCGCCCGTTTCGGAACGCCTGAGGCCATGGCGCAAGCGAATGTGGAAGAGGTTGCCGATATCATCCATTCGCTCGGATTCTTCCGCAATAAGGCGAAGAATTGCGTTGCATGCGCTCAGATGATCATGAGCGATTTCGGTGGCGAGGTACCCCGTGACATGAAAAGCCTTCAAAAGCTTCCTGGGGTGGGCAGGAAGACGGCGAACATCGTGCTGAACGAAGGGTTCGGCATCGTCGAAGGCATCGCAGTCGATACACACGTGTTCCGCATTGCGCACCGCTTGAAGTTCTCCAATGCCGACACTCCCTTACAAACCGAACAAGACCTGCTCAAGCTCTATCCCCGCAAGTGCTGGGGGCCGATCAATCACCAATGGGTGTTGTTCGGACGCGAAACCTGCATCGCGCGCAAACCGAAATGCGCCGAATGCTTCTTAAACGACCTCTGCCCCTCTGCCTTCAAACAGTCCTAGCATTTGAATCAGGGAAGCGGGGGGCCTCGCGTCTTGTCCTCTCCGCTAATGCAGATAAGAAGGCAGACTTTCGAAGTTGGCACTGCCCTAAGGGGCGCAGCCTGCGAGGTGTTTGGCGATTCTGAGTCCGCATACTTAATTAGTATTAGGCTGTTCGAAGGAGCGCAGCGCATGAGCTTGCCTAATTAAGGCAAGCGACCAGCGAAAGCGGATCGACCCAAACGCCTCACAGGCGAGAGCCCCTTAGGGCAGCTAAGCGCTTTCATCGACTGCTTCGATGGAGCGGATCTCGAGTTCGCGGCCACGAAGAAGTTCCGTGTCTTCACTATGGCAGTAGGGACAGATGCGGCCGTGTTCGACCGTACCATAGGTCTTCCCGCAGGCGTTGCATACAGTGACAGCGGGCACGGTGCACACTTCGAGCTCCGCACCCTCAGTGAGCTCGTTCTTGTTCGCCGCCCACGTCCAAGCGTCCTCGAAGAAATCCGTAACGATGCCCGACACTTCGCCCAAATCGACCGTCACCTTCTGAATATGCGCAAGGTGCTGCTCTTTCGCCACATCCTCCAGCTGGTCGATCATGGCGAAAACGATACCTAATTCGTGCATGATCGCTCCCCTTTGCGCCTAATCCTTCTTGCCAGGAACGATGCGCTTGACGAGCATCTTCGCTGCATTAGGGAGGATCTTCTTGATCTTGTCTTCGCTCGGCACCATGGTCGAACATTCAGGATGCTCACGCGAAAGGCTGATCGCATCGAATTCGCAACGCGTTGTGCACAGTCCACAACCGATGCATTTGTTCGGATCGACCACGCTCGCGCCACAAGAAAGGCAACGAGCAGTTTCCGTCCGAATCTGCTCTTCAGTGAATGCGGGGCGCTCACCTGGAGTGATGCGCGTCTCTCCACTCGTAAAGGTACAACCTGGCACCTGGCGACCCGCATGATCGTACTTGCCAGGATTGAGCGCGATATTGCTCTTATCAAGCTCAACATAATGAAGCTGATTGCGCCCAGTAGTGAGCGAACTTCCCTTCTGAACGAAACGATGCAAACTGGTTGCAGCCTCATGACCTGCCGCGATAGCATCGATCACGAAGCGTGGACCCGTGAAGGCATCACCACCTACGAACACATCGTCTTGTGCGGTCTGATAGGTGAACCCATCTGCCAGCGCCGTATTCCCACGACCGAGCTCGACCGCGCTTCCCTCAAGCAGACTACCCCACTCGATGGATTGTCCGATAGCCAACACGACCTGCTTGCAATCGATCGTGCGGGTGTCGGCATCATCGTATTCAGGGGCGAAACGTCCTTCACTATCGAAGACCCGCGTACAACGGCGAAGCGTGATGGATTCAACCTGCCCGTTCGCATCGGTGTTGATCTTCGCCGGACCCCAACCACAATCGAGCTTCACACCATCGGCAAGCGCTTCTTCTATCTCATCGGGGCTTGCAGGCATCTCCTCGCGCTGCTCGATGCTCACCATGGTAACGTTCTTCGCCCCGCTTCGGCGCGCCATGCACGCGGCATCCACCGCCACGTTGCCGCCGCCAACGACCACGACCTCGTCAGCGACATCGCAGGCATTGCCCACTACATCGGCCTCAATAGTCTCACGCAAGAACGAGAGTGCTCCGCTCACCCCTTGCGCATCTTCACCTTCGACACCGAGCGGCCGGCTCCCTTGCGCACCGATAGCCAGATAGAACGCCTTGAATCCCTCATCGCGCAAGCTATCGAGCGTGACATCCTTGCCCACATCCACACCGCAGCGGATCTCTACGCCCAGTTCGCGCAAGATATCGATCTCAGCCTCGACCACATCGCGCGGAAGCTTATAGGCAGGAATGCCGTAGGTCATCATGCCACCAGGCTTTTCTTCGCGCTCGAATACGGTAGGCGCGTACCCCATAGTGGCAAGATAGTACGCACACGTAAGACCTGCCGGCCCCGCGCCCACGATAGCGATCTTCTCAGGGAGCCCTCCACGCGTGGTGGGAGGAATGACCTCCGGTATGTAACGATACTCAGCCTCGAGATCCTTCTCGGCGATGAAGCGCTTCACATCATCGATCGCCACCGGCTCATCGACCGTGCCGCGCGTACAAGCCGCCTCGCAGCGCTTGTTGCAGATGCGTCCACATACCGCGGGAAAAGGATTCTTTTGCTTGATGAGCGCGAGTGCATCGCGGTAACGCCCTTCAGCTGCCATGCGCAGATAGCCCTGCACCGAAATATGTGCAGGACAGGCAACCTTGCACGGTGCCGTGCCAGCCTCATGACACTCGATACGGCTCGTATTCTTGTAATCGGGATCCCAGTCTTTTTCGCTCCAGGAAAGCGTGGGTAACGGCTGCTGTGGATAGGAAACCGGCCCATCTTCGGTAAGGAGCTTCTGGCCGAGCTTCACCGCGCCTGCGGGGCACACTTCCACGCATCCCGCGCACGCCACGCACTTTTCGCCGTTGATCTGCGCAACATAGGCAGACCTGCTCATGTTCGGCGTGTTGAACAGCTGCGAAGTACGCAGCGCATAGCAGACGTTCACATCGCAATTGCAGATGGCGAAGATCTTATCGGATCCATCGATATTGGTGATCTGATGAACATAACCATTGCGCTCGGCAAGGATGAGGATATCCATGACCTCATCATAGGTAGCGTAATGCCCCTTGCCCGTCTCTACGCAGTAGTCGGCCATATCACCGAGGCCGATGCACCAGTTCTGCGGGTCGGATCCCGCATTACCTCCACGCACGCGCTCGGCTGCACGACATGAGCATGCGCCCACCGAGAAGCGATCGTATTTCTTCAACCAATGCGAGATGCGCTCGACATCAGCTGCCTCGTTCTCGTATTCGATCGCACGCTCGACAGGGATAACATGCATGCCGATGCCTGCACCACCGGGCGGCACCATCTTCGTGACCTTCGTAAGCGGCAGAAACGCCATGCGCTCGAAGAACGTGCCGATCTCGGGGTGCTCTTCAAGCTGCTGCTGGTTCATAACGGTGAACTCCGCCGAACCGGGCACGAACATAGGAAGCAGATAGCGCTTCTCATGATTCGGATTCTTGCCATCGAGGTTCTCCCAGTTATACTCGATGATTCCCTTGATGGAAAGATCATCCAGGAGTTGCTGGAGCTTCTCGCTCTCAAGCCCACTCGCACTTTTGAGCTGCTCGAACGTGAGCGGCTTGCGCACCTTCATGTGTGCGGTGAGCGCTGCCTCTTCTTCGGTCATCACGCTCGCAAGTCCCCAATAATCGGGGTCGGTCGGAGCCACCTTCACGCCAATGCGGTCGGTGATCTTCTGCCCTTCACGCAGCACGCCTTCTTTAAGAGGCTCGTGCGCAGCAGGACCAGGATCGTTCGGCTCATCGGGTTTGTACGGAACGAAGGTGTCGTTTTCAGAATAGAGCTCTTCGGCGATGATGCGATGCGGCCCACCCGCCGGGTTCGTTTCAGGAATGGTATTGCGCGCCTTCAGCTCCTCTTCGGTAAGACCACGGCTCATGGCCGCCTTGCGTTCTTTTACCGTCGAACCGCCATAGGATTTCTTTATCTTCGTTATTTTTCCGTTTTCGGCCTTCTTCGCCATAGGATCCCCCTCGCGCTATAAAACTAAAAAGCGCTGCGCCCCCACGCATGCGCTTTTATATTCGCATTACAGCAGATTATACGTGATTACGGCATTTTGTCCCGAAGAGCTGCGATTCTACCCAAAATGCGTACCATCAAAACGGAAGGTCTCCATATTTACCCAAGCCAAAAGAATACGCGCCATAAGAGGCGGAGCCTGTGGGGTGGTTGGACGACTCTGAGTCCACTTCCTTAATTCGTAATAGGCTGTTCGAAGGAGCGAAGTGCACGAGATAGCCTGCAAGATATTGCAGGCTATCGAGCAACGAAAGCGAGTCGACCCAACCACCCCTCAGGCGTAAGCCCCTTGTGGCAACGAGCGAGGAATCTCGTGTTAGATGCTATCGGCGCGCAACGCCTCGACCACATTATCAGCCTTGCAGCGATGCATACCATACGCCACAGAAGCCGCCATCGCCACCGCAGTCATGCCGATCGCGAGCGCCACATACCCCCACGGAAGCGTGAAGGTGAGTCCCCCGAGCGATTCTCCGACCACAAGATAGAGCAGATAGGATATGCCAGCCGATACGATGAGACCGGGAATCAGCCCTGCGATGCCAAAGCTCATGCACTCGTTGGTGATCATGCGCCTGAACTGCTTGTTCGACATGCCGATCGACTTCATCACCGCAAATTCCCGGCGGCGCAAGATGAGCGAATTGGTGATGGTATTGAACACATTCGCAAGCGCGATCAGTGCCAAGATCACGGTGAAGAGCAAACAGAACACGTTAACGATCGTTGCCATCATCTGAACCGATTCACGCTCTTCGACGTGGTCGTTATACGATGAGAAAGCCAGATCGTACGGGCATTCTTCGCTGAAGAACGTAGTGCTGCTCTTTGCGAGCTCTTCAGCCAATGCCGCATGATCCCCATCGCGCGAATCGAACTCGCCAGCAAATGTCGGAGCCGTTAACCCAAACGCCTGGCCCTGAGCAAGCGAGACCGGCATGACCAAGCACAGGTAATCGCCCACCTTGCCCAAAACCGCTGGAGGTTCTTCAGCAAGTGCCGCGATATCCAGGCCCGTCGAGACATATTCGACCTCGTCGAGCGCGAGCATCTTTCCTTCTATATCATCAGCTGCAGCAGAGGACGCGACTGCACCGATACTCCATTTCGCCGCCTCGTTATTGCTCGTCGCTCCTGGCTGCACCGTTATATGCGCAGGGTAACGATCCTGATAAACGGCACTACTGAGCACCTGAGCTTCACCTGTACCCTGCAAAGCTTCCATCAATTGATAGCGTGAACCATCGTTGCCATAGCAACGAGATACACCGATCGCCCGCGGATGTTCAGGATCATAATACTCAGATGGATCGAGTCCTAAGCTGCGAGCGTACTCATCGAAGGAAGCATCGTCGATATAGCTCATCTGGGCATAGAGCGCATAGTCGCCATCAGCCAGCTCTCCGCCCGTTTGCGAGTCTGCCGAGCGGTACATGCTTCCCACAACGTTATGAGGCACGATAAGCGGTGCGGAAGTAGTAAGTTTCCAGCCTTGCCCTTCAGCATTCGAAGCTCCTGAAAGGCGATCGTAGGCATCTGTGAAGATACGCACCTCTTCAGCGAAGCGTTCATTATCGCGCACGAGCTGCTCGTTTGCGGTGGTCCGTTCGGTTCCATTTTCATTCATTTGATCGAGCTGAACAACGACCGCAACTTCGCCTGCAGAAGCATTGCCGCCCGAAACAGCGCCGACAAGCGACCCAAGGAACGTATTCAGCGAACCTGCCGTCATCAAGAGCACGATCGCAAGCGCAAGCGATACCGCAGCGGTCTTACCTTTCGTCGTGCCGCGCTTACGATTGATCGCAGCGAGCTTTCCGCCAATGCCGAACATCCTGCCCGAAATACCCCTCGACTTCCACAACCTCGCAGGAATGGTCGCGGTTGCCGCAAGGCGCCTACCGCGTTTGGATGCTTGCGATCCTCCCGATGATTTGAGCGAGTCGATGATGTTCGCTTTGCTCGCGCGCTTCGCGGGAATCCAGACTGAAAGCAACACGGTAACGAGCGTGAGCACGGTCGTTGCGAGAATGACCCACGGATCGACGGACAACCCGAAGGTTACGTCACCCACATTGCCCATCATCTTCGTGATAGCGGGACCGAGTGCGGCAAAGGTTATCGCGCATCCACCGATTCCCACCAGAAGCCCGAGCGGAATGCCCACCACAGCAACGACGAACGCTTCAAGAATGACCGCACGACGGAGTTGACGCCGCGTTGCCCCTACCGAAGAGAGCAGACCGAACTGACTCTTTCGCTCGGCAACCGAGATGGCGAAGGCATTGAAGATGAGCGAGATGCACGCCACGATGATCACGATAGAGAGGATGAGCACCAAGCCATAGAACGTTGTCCAGATCGATGCATCGCTGCTTATTCCCATATAGCGCAAGAGCCCATTGTGAAGTTCGACCCGGTCGCCAGGAAACAATGCCTCTGCGTTATCCTGCACTTCTTCGGTATTCTGCACGCCCGACATCGTAAGGTAAACTTCGGCGAACGATGCCGGCGTTGGCGTCTGGCTCCCTGCCGTGATCGCTACTGGCCCCACAGCGCTATACAGCGCATAGCCCAATCGATCATAGAAGCCTACGACGGTATAGGTCTTGGCCTGCTTGTTCTCGAGCGTTTCATCAAGACCAGTGCCGTCGACGCGCGCATCGAGGTATCCCATGGATGAATTGAGCTGCATGCCAGGAGTTATCGTATAGGTCTTCGCAGCCGAAGGATCGTCTTCGCCCGCGTCGATCTCGCCGAATTCCACACTGCTACTGCCACCAGCATCCTGCGCAATGCGCTCGCCCACCTGGAGGGTGACCTTATCGCCGATGTTCACACCTTGCGAAGATTGCCAACCGTCGAAGAGGAGGATCTCGTTTTCGTTCTCAGGCAGCCTTCCTTCGCTCGTATGAATGCCGAGTGTGGTCTCAATATCGCCTTCATAGGTAAGGATCGGCAGATACGGTCCGAAGCGCTGTTTCTGCTTTTGTGTCAGTTCAGCGAATCCCAAGTCATAGAGCGTCGTGATGTCGGTGATCGAGGGATCATCCTGTGCATGCTCCAGATCGCTTGCAAGGGTGTTCGTATCCTCTACCTGAACCTTCGCCATCCAGGTGCCGCTCGTTTCCACCTCGCTCCTATACAGGAAGCTCGTGAGCGAGGTGTAGCTCGTGAGGACCGCAGTGAGCAGCGCTGCAGCAAGCGCAACGCCGATGATGGTCACGATCGTGCGCGCCTTGTTCGCACGCAACGATTTCGTGGTGAAGTTGGTCATCACGTTCATCGTCGGATCCTCTCATCGCGGGCGATGCGGCCGTCCTCGATGGCAATGATGCGATCAGCAGCGAGTGCGATCTCTTCATCGTGCGTGATCACGATCATCGTCTGGCCGAATTCGCGATTCGAGTCGCGCAAAAGCTGCATGATCTCACAGCTGTTGTGCGTATCAAGATTGCCGGTCGGCTCATCAGCGAGCACGACCGAGGGCGCATTCATGAGCGCACGGCCGATCGCCACACGCTGTTGCTGACCACCAGAAAGCTGACGCGGCAGGTGCCCTTCGCGACCATGGAGCGAAAGACGGGTCAAGAGCGACTCAAGTCGCTGCGTGTTCACCTTGCGCCCATCGAGCGCAACAGGCAGCGTCATATTCTCGACCACATTGAGAACAGGAACCAGATTATAGAACTGATACACGAGTCCCACTTCACGGCGGCGGAAGACTGCAAGCTCTTCATCGCTGCGCGAATAGACATCGATGCCATTGAGCAGGACGCTACCTGAAGTAGGGCGATCGACCCCGCCGATCAAATGCAGAAGTGTCGACTTACCCGATCCAGATGACCCGATGATCGCGATGAATTCGCCCTCTTCCACGCTGAAGCTCACGTCATCGAGCGCACGCGTGGCGGTTTCGCCCTCTCCATACACCTTCGTGAGATGCTCAACTTTCAAGATTTCCATGGTGGAATCCTTTCCTTTTTATGAGTTAGCAAGAATAAGTATGGAGAGGCAAGCTGTCCTGCCTATAACGCGCATATTACGGTTCTGTCATTCAGCGCTTCGTACGTTTCTTCGCGCCTACAGGCCATGTTCATCCTGCTGTGCGCTTTCACGCTGCGATGCGCATTCATCCGACCGTGCGCTTTCATGCCGTCGCTACACCACAAGCTTCGGAAACGCGATTTGAAAGTGCGCTCCCCCTTCGGGGTTGTTCGCTACGCGCAGCGTGCCTTCTTGCGCCGAAACAAGCGCTTGCGCAAGCGAAAGCCCGATACCAAAACCACTCGTTTCACCAGCATGTTCGTTGTCTTGCGCTCGGCCCCGATAGAAGCGATCGAACACATGGGGCAGATCGGCTGGATCGATCCCCGATCCTGAATCCCTGATATCGATCGTTGTTGCCAACACGTCTTCTCGAGCAGTGATCTCGATCGAACCTCCTGCAGGCGTATGCTCCATGCAGTTCTTCACGATGTTCTCGACTGCCTCTGCAGTCCAAAGAAGATCGCCCTCGAACGAAGAGGCCTGGTCAATGTCCATCACGAGACTCACATCGTGCAAGTCGAGCGCAGGCTCGAGTGGCGCGATCGCGCGCCTGATGGTCTCTGCGCATGACGAAGGCTTCGATTCGACACGCATCGATCCTGCATCGATCTTCGCGATCTTCAAGAGTGCGGTCACCAACCACGAAACGCGCTCGATCATGGATTCGAGCTTGCGCACTGCTCGTTTGCGTTCGGTCTCGTTCTCTGCACGCTCGATAGAAGGGAGCATGAGCGTAATAGCCGTGAGTGGTGTCCTGATCTGGTGCGATATATCTGCGAGCGAGTTTGCGAGCGCATTGCGTTCCGCCTCGAGCTGTTCGGTCGTTCGTGCGAGGCGTGCGACCATCTTCTGCAGCTCGTTCGTGAGCACCGCAACATCCCCTTCGCTCGAAGTAGAGAAATCGATACGTCGGCCGTTATGGAGTACTTCGTCGATCTCGCCAGCAAGACACTTGATTTGCTGATGGCGCGCTAATGAAACCACTATGAAGAATGCTGCGGCAGCCAGCCCGGTCAATATCACCCAGAATTTGCTTTCCGCTGGAGCAGCAAGCGCGAACACGACAACGATCGCCGCAAGCGCTATGCACTGCCAGGTGAATGTTCTTGATGAACCCATGCTACTCACCCACCTTGTAGCCGAGACCACGCACCGTGATGATGATCTCGGGTTCACTCGGATCGGTCTCGATCTTCTCGCGTAAACGCTTCACATACACATTGAGCGCATTATCGGAAACGTATTCGCCAGCGCTATCCCAGATAGCATCACGCAACACCTCGCGCGTGACGAGCTTTCCCCTATGCTGGAAGAAGAAGAGCAGCAAGCGGTATTCGAGAGCAGAGAGAAAGAGTTCTTTGCCCGCCTTGGTCACAGCACCTGATGCAGGATCGACGCGAACGTCCCCCACCAACAACGCGCTTTCAGCAGGATGCGCCCGTCGAAGTGCGCTACGAATGCGAGAGACGAGCTCGCGTGCCCGAAACGGTTTAGCGATGTAGTCGACCGCGCCCATATCGAGACCTGCCACCGTGGAATATTCGTCATCGGAGGCGGTAAGGAAGATCACGGGCATTTCAGGGGCAGCTTCGCGTGCAGCCGCGCATACCGCGAACCCGTTACCCTGAGGAAGCGTTACATCGAGCAGTGCGATATCGAAGGTCGTGCGTGCCAATGCTTCGCACGCCGCATCCTGCGTCGCGCAAGCTTGAACGCTGAATCCTTCACTGTGAAGCAGATCGGTAAGCGCGCTTACGATCGAAGCATCATCTTCAACGAGCAAGATGTTCATGAGGTTCTCCGTTCTAGCGAAGCATTCCTTACGCCTAGCCCCTTCAGCCAAACGCCTGGGAAGGCACCGTCTTCCATACCCATCATACCCGCCCTCTTGTACGCGCAGCCTCGCAGCTTTGATTCACTTACACATTAGTAATGCAATTTGCAGCCGCTTCGCCTACTTCAAGAACACAAGGAGCCATCAGCCAGGACATTGGTTGAGATAACAGCGTCCGCCATCAAGCCACTTCGAACATCACTTCTTTCGGGTGCGCCACCAATGAGCGATACCGTTGAATAACCCCACAACGAACGGGATGCTCACGAGCACGATCCACCCAGGATGCGCACAACCGCCCAAAGCAAGCAAGATGAAGGCCTCGATCGCGATCGCTGAATAGAGCGCACTGAAGAAGGCGCACACCCGCTTTCCAAAGAGCAACCCACCGAGAGCATAGTAGACCGGGATCGAGAGGAAGAATCCGATCCCTGAAAACCATGCCCCAGGAATATCGCTCATCAATCCAAATGCCAAATACGCAAGAATTGCGAGCAGCGGATAGGGAAAAACATTCCAATTGCGCCAGGCGGGGTTTGGATACTTCTTTCTCGATCCATCCCAATGCGCATGCGCATCGCGCCAATCATCGTAGCGATGATCGTTCACGTGAATTCCGTCCCAACCAACGTGAACCTCATCTCCGTGGCTACCGTCCTTAACATGGATGCCGTCTTCCCAACTTATGTGGACGGAATCGCCCTTCCCATTGCTCTCAATATGAATGCCATCAGGACCAATGTGGACGTCATCACTTTCGCGACGAGAGTAGTTATGATCCCCTTCATTATCAACAGTTCCATCAGGCTGATCCGCTGATGGATCATTCGATTCATTCCCATCATTCTCATGAGCATGCTCCGCCTCCGCAGAAGCGCCCTCACAGGTAGCCACAGAGTTGTTGCCCTCCAAATCGCACGCAACACCCTCGGACACTGCCGCCTCAGAATCAATCGCACTTTCAGGATCATCTTCGACATCCTTATACAAAAGATCGTCTAAAGAAACGCCGTAGAGCTGAGCGAGCGCGATCAGATTATCCGTATCGGGCGAAGATTCTGAACGCTCCCACTTGGAAACTGCTTGTCTGCTCACACCAAGCTCGAGTGCAAGCGACTCTTGTGAAAAACCCGCTCGTTTGCGCCTATCGGCCAACCGCTTTGCCATATCAATGTTCATGCTATTCCTTCGTATTGATGCCCTTACCTACCAGAATAGAGTATTCGAGCAGGAAAATCCGCACCACCGATTCTAGTTTGCAATTCCGCAACTATAGGTTGCTCCCAAACTTAGATAAGAGTGATTCCAAATTGTCGACTCGTTCACCAATCTAAAACAAAATGCCAATTACCCTTTTCCCTCTGAAAAATAGAGGCAGGATAGAAGCAACCACTCATCACGTGAGGTAAAAGACGAATGTAACCACCACCCTGCGAACACGGACGTTTGTTCAAACTTGGCACGAAGGCATGCGATGACCACAGCTATCGAAAGCAAGCAAGATGCAACCAAGCAGTCTCAAAAAGAACAACTTGAGACGTTTTCTTGCATGCTCGATATCGGCGAGGCCATGCTTGCTGCCGGTGCCGACGTAGACACCGTTGAAGACATCCTAGTCAAGATGGGCAAAGCCTATGGCGCTTACAAGATGGATGTATTGGTGATCACCGAACTCATCATCGCCACCGCAACGATGCCAGGTCACAACGAACATACATTGAGCAGGCGCATCCTTAATGAAGGCAGTACGAACTTCGATCGACTCGAAGCACTTACCGATCTTTGCAAGTCATACTGTCAAAGCCCGATTCCTGCAGACGATCTACGCAAAAGCCTGCAGCGCATCAAAGGAAAGCCGTTCCCAAAGGTTTCGCTCTACTTGGGTGGCGCACTTGCAGCAGGTGGATTCGCCATCTTCTTCGGAGGATCGCTCATCGACGGGCTCGTTTCCGCTTTCTTCGCGCTGGGCATTTGCTTTTGCATCAAGCATTTTCAGAAGCTCACACCTAACGCAATGGTCTTCAACTTCCTCACGTCATTTATCTTCGGTATTCTTATCTGCTTGGCCTCGAAACCCATTCCTGCGATCAATATCGACATGGTCATCATTGGCGTGATCATGCTCCTCATTCCTGGCGTAGCGATGACCAATGCAACACGCGACATGCTCTCAGGGGCAACGATATCGGGCGTCATGCGCTTTATCGAGAGCCTCTTTCTCGCTACCTCGCTCGTACTGGGATTCATGGGCGCACTTTGGCTGGCTAGTCTTTGCGGGGTGATCTAGATGGAGTGGAGCGAATTTCTCTTCAAGATAGCTATCACCTTCATCGCCGCGCTTGGCTTCGCCCTGTTCTACAACGTGCGAAAATGTCACGTCCTCTACGCAACCATCGGCGGTGTTATCACCTGGATCATCTACTACATTCTTCACAGCATGAATGCAGGCTTGCTTCCCTCATGCTTGATCGCTTCGATGTTCGCAGCAATTTATGCTGAGGTCCTCTCGCATATCTACAAAACGCCTACTGCGGTATTCTTCCTGATTTCCGTGATCCCGCTCGTTCCTGGTCGTGGTCTCTACTACACCATGTTCTACGCGGTGAGCACGAATTGGGAGCAGTGTGGGGCTTTTGCCCTTTCAACCTTCGAAAGTGCTGCGGGCATTGCGCTTGGCATCTGTGCGATCGGAGCGGTCGTGCAAACATGGATCGCATTCAAGAAACACGCCGAGAAGCTCGCGCGCAAGCAAGCGCAGAAGCTCAAACACCACAAGGCGAAAAAGGAATAAGAGCTATCACAAACGACCGTGCTTGCCGATCGGTCCTTGCACACCTGCGCGACGCTTTACTACAACTGCAGCACCTGCTGCCACTAATGCAATTACTACGAGCGCATATGGAATACAGTCGCCCATCTTTGCCAACAGCGATCCATCTCCATCATCATCCGGACCGTTCGGCCCATTTGGGCTATTAGGGTTGTTCGGATTGTTGGGATCGTCGGGATTATCTGGGTTATCTGGCTCTTTGGGTTTGTCCTGCGAATTAGTGAACGCCGCCTCGAGCACTGCATCCTTCTGCATCTTACCCTCGATCATGCCACCAATAGGCGAAACGAACAGACCATCCTGATTCGCGTCGGTCTCGACCACCTTGTAGGTGTACCCTTCAGGAATGCCCATCACTACCAGGTCTTCATCATGATGCAGCGGAATCTCGTCCCCACTGCCGATGAAGCCTACACGGTCTTTGCCATAGAAATATTAGCGTTGCGTGTTCGGCAGTTCGGTACCATTCTGATCATAGATATGTAGGGTGAAATGGAAGAGGCGGTTGTATTGATCGGCACTCAGCGTATTGCCTTCCACTTTCTTGCTGATAGAAAGATCGCCCGCCGCGGGAGCGGTTTCGTTGCTATCGATCACAATAACAGTGTTGATCAGGCTGAATAGACTGGTGATATCCATATCACCCAGATCGTCAGCGGCTGCATCCGAATGATCAGGATCGTTCGGATCGTCGTGTGCATGTAGGTTCTGCTGGACGCGAGTGCGCAAATAACCCGAATCCGTCACGAAGAACGGCTGGATATTCTTGCCGCCATCCTCGTCTGAAAGACCATAGTCCACGACCGCATTCTGCCCGTAATGCAGATTCATCGAACGCGGGACCTTCGCCGATCCTGTGTCGCTCAGGTAGACATCTTCCCAATCTTGTAGCCCGAAACTTCCCGCCGGCTGCGACTGCGCGAACGACGTGATGTCGCGCAGCGTGATATTGACATCACCTTCTGAGGCATACTGCACCATCGTTTGCGTGAGCTTACCAACGCCAGCCGATACGCTCACATTATCATCAGGCGTGCCTGCATCGGCGTAGATCGAGTACACACCCACCTTCACCGGGATGACCGTGTCATTGATGTCGCAGCCAGCAGGAGCACGCGTCTCCTTCAGATAATACGTTGCTGCCCCACCCTCAAAGGTCACGTTTGGCCAAGCCATATCTGCATATCCATCACTAGTTTCGGTATGGCTCTGGCGCGGCTCGAAGACGAGCATGCCATCCGACCCATCAACGGTTGCCGTGTAGCCAGCTGCCAAGCGATTTCGGTCGTTTCGCGCATCATCCTCAGAATTGAAGAGTGCGAATTCAGCACCATTCTTCGCCACGCCATTCTGGTCGATCTTCGTCACACGAAGCTGACGCTGCTCATTCGGAACGTAAAGGACCGAACGGAAGTTGCGGATGAACTCGGAGATGTCGAGGGCTGTGAAGCCACGGTCTTGGAAGCTATCTGGATAGGGATCGATCTTTTGTATGAGCTTGTTGATGCTATCTCCTGGCTCGCCGTTATCCGCATCCACTGCGCTCATAGCCACCCGCCCGAGCGCATCGTAGCGTTCGGTGGTGCTCATAGCGCGAACCTCATCTTCAGAAACACCGAGCACTCGTGCGAGCGCATCAGGCTCGATCAGCGCGTAATACATTCTCATGTCACCATCGGGGTTGGTGAGAATGTAGCGGTCGGCGCGTCCAGGAAGATTCTGCAGCGTGCCTTCCAAGCGGCTCGTCTCGTCGTTCCAATCAAGATGCCAGCCTTCGGTATGAGCGTTATCGAGGTGATGATCGGAACGATAATGTTCAGCGGACTGCATGAGCGCAGCGGTGAGCGTCGAAGTGCGATTGTCCTTGCGATACTGCGTGGTGTCAGCATTCAGATCGCCGATATGCACGGTCTGGAAGCCGACCAGGTTGTCGCCATAGAGCGGGAACCACGCGCGAGAGCTGTTATAGCTCGGCTGCTTCAACATCGGAACCGCCACCACTAAGCCATACTGTTGCGAATCGAGTGGCACGTTCGCCGAAGCTGCACCGCCCAGTTGGTCGTCGGGGATCTTGGTCACCGTCTCACCGTTTTCGCCGATCTGACCGTAGTAGACCGAACCGTTGTTGCCGGTAACGTAACTGTTGAAGCTTGCGTATGCGCCCGTTTGGTAGCGGTTGTTCACAATGAGCATGGTGTTCTGCGGATTGAAACGCAAGAGCAGATCAGACGGAACCGACTTGTATCCTGCGGGTGCTTTTGTCTCGCGCAAGATATAGAGCAAACCTTCGCTGCCACCATCATAACGGTCCGAGAAATTGAATGGCTCTTCGTTGGCTGACCCCAACGTCTCCTTGCTCACGAACTTCGCTTCACCATTCTGGTCGGTTATCACATGTGTGAGCGGATCACCTTTGATGCTGACCTGGTCGAGTGTAACATCCTGTGCATTCTGCGTATTCGTACCATCGGGAACATTCACTTCATAGAGATCGAACTCGGCTCCTGCTAATGGACTGCCATTCTGGTCAACCTTCTTGATCTGTTGATAGAGTGCCGGCTGCAGGTTGAACCTCAATGCCAACGACGAATCGTAGTTGCCTCGTTCCATATAGAACATCTTGAGCGTATGGGAAGTTGAAGATGCAAACGTCTCACCCATAAAGCCAATACTGCGCCCATCAGGTCCGTCAACGTTTGCTCGTCCCGTGCGCATTTCAAGCTCGCCCTGCCATTCACCCAGCACAAAATTCTCTGGGCTATTGGGTTCACTCGTATTGTTCTTGACATAGGTGACATCGCGACGAATATAGGGATCGTCTATTTGTCCTGTAGAGTATTCGAACATTCTGCGAATCGTGGTCTTCATCGTCGCATTAGCTTCAGGGTCATCTGGGATACCGCCGCTCGCGTACGAGGGGCCAAGATAGATCATGCCTGTGCTGAAATCGATCGTGCCAAAGAGCTCTGAATGCACGCCACCAAGATCGATAGCGAGCGCATCATCCAGATAGACCCAAACATCGTCATCACCAGCAAATTCAAAGGTCATATTGTTCGATCCCACTTTGCCATCAATTGGTTGACGAAAGTTGGTCTCAACTGTCATGCCCATGTAATGATCCAGACCATTATTGTCGGCGTTTGCGTTCAGATTGCTCACAAGCTTGCCGTCAGAAGCACCATCGAAAACCTGTTGCGCAGTATTGAAAGGAAAGAATCCACCTCGTCCTTCACCCTCTGCAATCGCAACACTCGATGCATCTGTACGAATAACTGCTGGAGAGTTATAAAGCGTAAAATGACCAGCACTCTCCTGACCATCTACCGTAGTAGGATCGTTCACGAACTGCGCAAAATTCTGACGCATGTTGTAGTAGTAGTAGCCTGCGTCATCCATTTGAAAGAGCCCCGTCACGTTCTCATACGAGGTCTTTCCTTCTGCACTAGAATCAGGATCAAAAAGGTACTGAAGTGAACGCTGCTCTTCGCTGAGCGCGGGTTGTTCTTGAGGATTAGTATTGCCGGGCGCAACTAGCCATGCCGCATTAGTGTAATCGCTTGGATTATTCACTAAATACTGAATGCCACGTGAAATATTCTTCGCTCCCAAAGTAGTGGGAAATACTGGTTGACCTTCGTTCGATGCATTCGTCACACCAACCTGCGTTGCGTTTGAATAAGCCGATGGATTACCATTGTAACCTGCTGTTATGCTGGTGTCGTTAGCTGTACCCTTGTCGCTCAGAACTGGATAGCCGTTCGACAGTGCCCCTGTAGTCATAAACTGCATACCGGGATACTGATAGGCAAATAAGCCACGGGCAGCTCCTGCACCAAAGTTCCAATAACCCATGCCAACTGTTTGCGAATCGCCAAATGCAAGAAGGTGCCCGCGATTAATGTTAGGTTTTCCATTCGGATTGCCGAAGATATTTTGATAGCGTTGGGCAATGGTAGCACCAGTCCATTCCCATGATTTGTAGCGATCGTCAGCTGCTGTTCCCCAGCCATTTGAGTAATTGAAGAGATTAACCTTTGTGTTAGCTGGATCAATCGATGAAACAACATAAGGTTCTAGGTCGAAACCAGCGGGAAGGCTCTGAGCTGAAATTGAAGCCTCATTTGCTCCGTTAGCATTTTGCTCAGCCTGAATTGCCGGATCGAGACCAATGCCGTTATATTCATACTTGTTGAAGGTGGACTCATCGAGGGTGATATCCGCATCGGTTATGAAGTGCGAATCTGTATTTGATCCATTTGGCAGTCCACTGTCAATCCCATTATTACTCCCAGCGTCACTGCCATTAGAACTGTTACCAGAATCCTCGCCTTCAATATTATTGATTTGGTCAGTTGCGCCATCGCCCTGTTCAAGATCAGTACTAGAAACCGATTCTGAACCTTGATTCGGTTCGTCAGCAAAAGAGAGCGTGGGTATGCCTGCGGCAGGAAGAGATAGAGCTACCGCCATGATCGTGACAATGAAACAGGTAAGGAATTTATTCGCTGCCTGCTTGGTGTGTTTGAGCTGTGAGTGCGTAAGCAGTCGTTTCATGGGTTTCCTTATTCGATTGTGAAATGCGAATCGCTGCACTGAGACAAGCGGGAACGCTTCCCCCTAATTAAGACAAGTTTAGTACTAGTTTTTGGCCTTGACTAGCCTTAATCCATATATGGCGACCTGGGAACATAGAATCTAACCATAAACACAAGAACCGCATGCTTATCATGCGGTTCTTGATCTCTTTTTGCCTAGCAAATAGGACTTGCTTTAGCGACTGTAATAAGGCTGCAATAACCCACCTAAATTAGGAAGCATCCTTACCAGCACGCTTCTTCGCAACCATGAGCGCGATAACTGAGATGAGTGCGATTACCACGAGCACGCCAAGCACCCAGGACAAAACATTAGCAACGCTGAAACCCTCGGCATTCTCGGTGCTGATGCCCGCCAAAGGATTTCCTTCATCGTCGATATCAATCAACTCTGCTGGCTCATCTGATCCAGCAGCCTGATTTTCAGCAGCATCGCCTTCTGCCCCATCTGCACCCTCATCGCCTGCACCTGCAGTTCCAGTAATTCCTTCAATAGTGCTGCCTTCAGGTGCTACCGAGTACACAAAGTTAAAGACATTAGCTTCAGTGTTGCCCGATAGCGTACCAGTGATATTCCAGGCGTTTGGCTGATAGCCCTCGATATACTGATAAGCTACTACTGGCTTATCACCGATGTTGCCCTTGAAGGTTTGACTAGGCGCAAGCTGATTGCCTGCCTCATCGACATAATTCACCGTATATTCGGTCTGATCCTTCTTTAAACCATAGGCAACTACGTACTGCGTATCCTCCTTCACAATGAATGAAGGAGCGTCAACAGAAGAGTCATCATGACCCACCTGACGCACACCCTTCACATAGTATCTGTCGTCAGGACAAACGATATCAAAATCTGAAACATCGATCGTAGCTTGGTCACCATAGTCATAGGTATCGACAGTGACTGCATCTTTACCGTTGATAGAGCCATTACCCGCATACAGCGTTACCGTGTATTTATAAGATTCTGCCGCTTGCGCCTCATCAGCTATAGTAGCCTGCACCCCAAAATAAATCGCCAATGCAAACAGCACAGCACAAACGCATCCGAAAGCTTTGATTGTAGAGCGCTTCGCGCCTTCGACCACCATACGCATCATTGAGCATCACGTCCTTTATGGAGCTTTCGCAAGGAAACGAGCGAGAAGGCAATACAAGCGACCGCTGCAATAATGCCGACCGCATAGATTGCGAACATGAAAGGATCATTCGTTTTCGTGAGCGTACCGCCCTCAACTGCGGTTCCACTATCCTCAACCGCGAAGGCAACGTTCAATGTACCCAGCGTGTTCATGTAGGCATTGCCTTGAGTCTCGCCATCGAGCGACATCTCGATCTTCACATTGCCGGTCGCATCCGAATCGATCGTGCCCAAGAAAAACCACTTGCCCGTTGCACCATCGATCTCTTTGAAACCATTCGCCCCATCGCCGCCAACCGTGTCAGAACTATAGATGATCCTGCCATCAAAAATGAGCTTGTATGTGTAAGCGCCATTCGATGCGCTCGAAGCTTCCTCGAGCGTCTTGACCGCATCCGCGGTCATGTACCAGTCGGTCGCATCGGAATACTTGTTGTTCAGAGTCACCGACATGGTGAAACTGTCGCCTGGCTGCAAATTTGCGAGCTTCTCATCAATAGCAGCCCGATCGTAATCTGAGACCATCTGTTTATCGGCATTGTAAGTGACCGACCAGCCAACGTTTTCGGTCTGCGCTTCAGCACTGCCCGCAAAGCCGAGTATGCACGCAAGCGCAAGAGCGCAGCCCGCAACAAAGGCCCCTAAGGGTTTGAGAGCATGTTGCATCTTAGTCATTAGTCCACCTCGTTAATGCCGAGCTTGTGCATATCAACGCCCCAAGCGCTCTTGATCGCATCGGCTGCATTGTGCGTCTGTACCGAAGCAACTTCCACATCGATTGCAAACTTGTGGTTGTCGTAATCGTAGTAAGTAGTCACGTAGTAGACATCTCCATGCTGCCCTTTATCGACCTTATCGACCTTAGCAGCACCAAGGATATCAGGATTGATGCGAAGGGTTGTTGCAAAGGTAAGCGAATCACCCACTGCCAATGGGTTCTTACTATAGAAGACTGTCTGCTCTTTATTCATATCAGCCTTCGAAAGCACTGTACCTGTCGCAGTGACCCAGCCGCTATCAGACCAACCGAGCTCGATCAGCTTGGGCAGAAGATCGGTCGCCTTGTTCCCATCTTCATCGACCCAGTAACGATTGACCGAAACACGCACATATTCGGGTTCTTCACCCACGTTCTTGACCGCCAGATTCTCATCGTAGCGATAGCCCACCGCGAATTCTTTGTCTTTTGGAATCAAATCCGTAAGCAAAGTATCCTCACCCGAGCGCTCCTGCCCATTCTCGGTCAGCGCAACATCAAGACTGGTAAGTTGGATATTCGCTTCGTAGACGTTTGAGCGCTTATCAAGCGCTGCTTGCGCCGTACCCGCCATCGCGACCGCTAAGATGATCGCTGTTGCAAGCAAGGCAACAACGGGAGCCATGATCTTCTTCTTGCTTTTCTCTGCTTTCATTCAGGCTACCTCCTTACTTGCATCTTATTTCCAGGCATAGCCATAGGGCTTGTTATTGTCATCGTAAGCAACTGGGCTGGTCTGACCAACTACGATAACGTCGAAATCAGGCCAATGCTCTTCAGGGGTTCCGCTCACCTTGATTGTAAGCTCACCACTTGTTTCATCAGGACGAATGACGGGCGTATAAGTATAGAGCGTTCCGCCGGTGACCTTCTCCGATTTCCAAACCGTCACATCTTTCATTGTTGCCTTGACCGTCCACCCATCCATCGCATCAGAGACGAAGACGCGCGCCATGATGTCAGAACTGCCTGTATTCTTGATCGAAACGACCTTATCATACAGGCTCCCGTTCGGATCTTCATGCTTCTCGGTGATCTCTGCACTGTAATTCAAATCGACTTCTTGAGCACCTGATGCACGCTGAACGTCAGTGAAGTAGGCATAGGCAGGAGCTGCGAACGCTAATGCAAGGATCGCTATCAATCCTATGATGATGATTCGTTTTCGTACCCTTGTCATATCGTTCCTCGCTTAGTCTGGTCGATGTTGCCTTAGCTTCATTGCCGTCCTGGTCTTGCTGTTGTCTTGACCACAACGCTGTTTGGTTCTAGTAAGTCCTTCTCAAATACTAATCGCGCTCTGCTGCCGTCCAGCCAAATCCTGTATCACCATGATCGGTATAGTGATTCACAAAGCCCTGGTTAGGATAATTAGTGCCCGTCCCCTTATTCTTAAAGCTGAACTCGATAGGATTCTCCAGCTTATTGTTATTGCCCACAGGCGTAGCGTCACTACTCGTCCATTCTATGGTCTTTACTACACGAGGATTACCCTGGCATTCATAACCACAGCCTGGATACTCAATCTCGGTAACGACATACTGTCCTTCTGGAAGCCCTTCAAGCGTTGCTGTGTTGTGATTAGTACCGCCGCCAACATCCACCTTGATGCCGATCGTCCGCTTTTTATAGACCACGTCATCGCTCGTTGCGGTATCGATATCGCAACCCAAGCGATAGCCAACCACCGTAAACTGAACCGTATACTGAGCAGCAACTGCATTACCCTGCTCATCAAGCACGGTATAGAGCGGCCCACTAATGAATGTCTTATCGATTACCAGATCACCATAATAGGTAGCAACATAATTGCCCATGGCAGTGATGGCGGCCTTGATATTCTTCTTGGCCTGCTCCTTTTCATCGAGCTCTTCATCACTCTCTTCCGAAGCCACTGAAATGCCCGTTGCATTCGAAACAGCTGCCTGACCTTCCCCTTCCAGAACTGCACCCAGCTTCTCGGCAGGATTCAGCACATCAGAAGATACAGGCTTCTTGGCCGGAGCAGAGCTATCTGACTTATTGGAAGAACCTTCAGCCTTGCTCGAAGAATCGCTTGTGCCTGATTCGCCCTTCGGAGCATCAGCCTTTTCGGCTTTAGCGTCCGTTGAGGTGTCGACCGACACGATACTGATCGATCCACTTGCATCTTCGCTTGGTTCTGCCAGCGCAGGCATAGCTGAAAGGCCGATCGCCAATGCGACCGCAACCACACAGGCTAGCAAACGATATTTTATGTTTTGTTGAGCCTTTGTATTATTCTGTCTTTCCATTGGAGCCATCCTCTTAACTGCGCTCTAACAACGAAATCAGTTGCTATCCTTCTGACCTGTACTTATAGTGAAATCATAGCGAAGTCATAGTAAACACTGATATTTTACCATTTTTCTAGGCTCTTTTCAATTGTATGAAAAGGCGCTATACGCTTCTGACTTTAGATCTTTAATCTCGCATTATCATGCTGTTCAGATTTCTTTCTCCCTGAACATCGATTACTTCATAAGCTCGGCGAATCGGCTATTTCGGGCTATAATTGACTGACTATATCTCTCGACCGAAACGGCAGGTCACTACCAATGGCTCAAATCATCGCTTCTTCACTTAGAGAACACCGCGAAAGCAAATCGAATAAGCTCGCCAAAGGATCGCTGAGTGCACTGGTTGTTGTATTGTTCGCAAGCTTCATCATCCTTAGCGTGATGGGTGGAGGCACGATTGCGTTCCTTTCACTGATTGGCATCGCAATCTGCATAACCTGCCTATTCCGTCGCGAGGTGCGCATTGATTGGTGGATCTTCATTCCGCTTGCGGTCTACCTGATCATGAACCTCATTTCGTCATGGACCACGCACGAGAATATCATGCGCGGCTATGGTTGCCTACACTTGATCTTCCTCACCCTTTACGCAGCATCCTGCAGCTTGAAGACAAATGAGGCGAATCTGCTGCGCTGCCTATGCGTCTTGTGGGCAGGTATTGCAGCGGTGGTGAGCGTTGTTGCGTTTACTTACCAGGCTTTCTTTGTGAGTCCAACGCGCCTGGAATTCGTGATCGGATCGCCAAACGGGCTTGGCATCTTCCTGGTCCTGAGCTGGTTCGCCTTGCAAAGTTGTCGCATGACTGAAGAACGCGGCAAGATCTTCACAATAGTTGAGCGCTTCGAGCCGTTTATCCTGGTCGCGCTCGCGATGACGCTCTCGATGGGAAGCGTTGCAGCTCTTGTCGTTGGATTGATCGTCTTGTTCGTGTCGCAAGGACGCAGCACAAGCTGGAAGCAATCCGCGCATTTCATGGTAGCTCTTGTAGGAAAAGTCGTACTTTGCCTGGCAATCGGCTTCTTGATGTATATGGCCGCCGAGCGCGCAGACGCGCCAATTCTCTGCGTAGCGATCTTGGCATATCTCGTTTTCATGGTGATACTTTGGAAGCGATTTGGGGAGTTTCTTGAGCGGAGTTTCAAAGTCGCCCTCACTATCTCGATTCTTGGCCTTCTCTGTATCCCCTTTGCCCTCTTCATGCGTCCAAGTGTGCTGTTCACGTTCAGCGAGCGCCTTGCTATGATGGCAAATGGTCTAGGATACCTATTCGTCGACCCAATTACGGGCGTTGGTGCAATGCAATGGAAAACGCTCAACCTACAAGATGCCGATCCGTTCTTCAACACAAATCATATTCACAACGTCTTCATTCATGTGGGAGTCGAATTCGGTCTTATCGCCATGATCTCGCTCATCGTTATTGCTGTTCGAGTATTCATAAAACGCTATCGTGAGGCACAGCATGGCGAAGATGCAGCATTTCTCTTTCATCTACTCACCGACACCGGTTTCTATTACGTTGGTATTGTTAGCACCTTCATTCTGACTGCTGGAGGATCGACCACGCCTACAAAGAAATTGTCTGCAATAGGGACAAAGCTCTTGTTCGGTACGCTCTGCTTGCTGCACTTTGCAATACTGTGGATATACCTCGGATCGTTCTAACG
>JABLTO010039691.1_pt1 | contig 29029 bp, 27 predicted proteins | sample 7160091 | NCBI WGS metagenome assembly JABLTO01 (sample SAMN14651225, study PRJNA627086) | human gut metagenome | isolation source: feces | host: Homo sapiens
ATATAACGTCCTCTGTTCCCAAACAACGGTTTTATGGGAAAAATCGAGGAAAAAAGGTCAAAAAGTTTGTAGCAATGACTTGACATCCTCGGGGGTTTTATGTACAGCACAAAGTATCCCTAAAATATGAAAAATGTGAAGTCTTTACAACTACTATCAGGGGAAACTGATATAATAAGTGTAGGGATGTTAGTTGATGATATAGAAGGAGAAAGCATGGACAAATTAGCGGATAATAAGATGATAAATAAAATCCAGAAATTACTTCAAGAGGCAAGAACACATGTTGCAGTTGAAGTGAATAATACTCTTCTAAGAACATATATGGAAATTGGAAAATTGTTGGTTGAAGATATTAATTTGCATGAAAATGAAGAAAATTATCAAAATAAAACAATTTCTATGCTCTCAAAAGAACTTACCAGAAAATTTGGTAAAGGTTTTTCACGTGCTAATATTTGGAATATGATTACATTTTATAAAGAGTATGGTAGCGTTCAGACACTGTCTGAACGCTTAAGCTGGTCACATTATTGTGAGCTGTTGTCAATTTCTGATAAAGATAAACGTCATTTTTATGAAGTTGAATGTGCGAATTCAAGATGGAGTGTCAGAGAATTAAGAAGGCAAATAGCGTCATCACTTTTTGAAAGACTTCTGTTATCAGATGGTGAGACAAATAAGCAGAAAGTATTGGAATTGGCGTTAAAAGAATTTGAAAAACACGAGGACAGCGATATCGTAGGTCGTGGTTTCAACATGGGTGTGATGAAACGCGATTTTGAATGTATGAAATGGATCGGAGCGAACAGTTTCCGGACGTCTCATTATCCGTACAGCGAAGAAATCTACCAGATGGCAGACCGGGAAGGATTTCTTGTGATCGATGAAGTGGCAGCTGTCGGGCTGTTTCGAAGTCTGATGAACTTTTTGGATGCCACGAATGGAAAACAGACCAGCTTGTTCGAACAGCCTACGGTCCCACAGCTTCTGGAAAATCATTTGCAGTGCATTGAAGATATGATCTGCAGGGATAAAAATCATGCCTGCGTGATCGCGTGGAGCCTGTTAAATGAACCGGAAACGACCGATGAAGCAGCAATACCGTATTTTGAAAAAGTATTTGCCAAGGCACAGGAAGTGGATCCACAGAAGGGTCCGAGAACATTTGCGATGATCATGAACTCTTCACCGGACAAATGCAAATGTTATCCGTTCAGTGATTTTATTTCGCTGAACCGTTATTACGGATGGTACGAGATGGGCGGTGCTGAGATCAGTGACGCGGAGGAAGCGTTCCGGGCAGAGATGGATGCCTGGAAAGAAAAGGGTCTGAATAAGCCATTTGTTTTCACCGAATACGGTGCGGATACCAACGGTATGGAGCACAAACTGCCGTCTGTGATGTGGAGCCAGGAGTACCAGATCGAATATCTGGAGATGTGTCACCGGGTATTTGATTTCTGCGATTTTGTCAAAGGCGAGATGGTCTGGAACTTTGACGATTTCCAGACAACCGAGGGAATCCTCCGGATGAATGGAAACAAGAAGGGCATCTTCACCAGACAGAGACAGCCGAAGATGGCGGCGTTTTATTATAAGAAGAGATGGGAGCAGATGCCGCTGGATTATAAAAAGCAGTAGAGTAAAAACAAAAAACGATCCGTTGGAACAGTAGATAAAGTTCCAGCGGATCGTTTCTATATATCTGTTATTTTATTTAACTGCTTTCTTCGCACTTTTCCGGTTCAGCCAGATGAAAAATCCGACATTCAGACAGATACCAACTGCCGTAGATACCGGTGCAGCGATACCGATTTTGGTCAGGTTGGTGTTTGGCTGGATACTCATGTAGTAGGACAGCGGAAGACGAACCAGCAGTGTCTGGATCAGTCCCTGACACATTACCCAGAGGGTTTTGTCGTTTCCGTTAAAATATCCGACCATACTGAACAGCACAGCAGTGACAAGAGTTTCCGGGGCAAAACCTTTCAGGTAGTCAAAGGCGTTCTGAATAACGGCACTCTCGGTGGTAAAGAAGCCGGAGAGCATATCTCCCTTTAACATTACCAGGGCAAATACAAAACATCCAAAGAACAGCCCGATACCGATACCGGTAAACATGGCGCGTTTTGCACGTTTGTGATTGCCGGCACCAACGTTCTGAGAAACGAAAGATGCCATGGACTGCATCAGAGAACTTGGAATCAGCATTGCAAAGTTTACGATCTTGCAGGCAACGCCGTAGCCGGAGGAAGCTTCGAGTCCCAGACGGTTTACGAAAGCACAGAGAGCCAGGAAAGAAAGCTGTGTCAGGCACTCCTGCAGAGCCAGCGGAAGTCCGATTTTAAAGAATTTTCCACATTGATCGTTCAGACGGAAATCGGATCTGCGGATCTTAAACGGCAGTTTTTTCTTTATCAGAAGAATAACCGCACACACCACACTGACAGCCTGTGCAAAAACAGTCGCGAGGGCAGCTCCGGATGCATCCAGATGAAGTCCGGCAACGAGAACCAGGTCGCCGACGATATTGACGATGCAGGCAACGAGGACAAACAGCAGCGGTGACTTGCTGTCACCCAGGCCGCGGAAGATCGCAGCCATCAGGTTATAAGCGACGATGAAGAAAATACCGCTTCCGCAGATCCGTACATAACTGGTGGTCAGATCCACAGCTTCGGTCGGAGCCTGTACCAGCACGGCGATCGGATGAGCAAAAACGACCATCAAGAAAAATAAAATGATGGAAATTCCTGCAAAAACCACAACCGCACCGCCGATAACGGAACCGATCCGTTCCGGTTTTTTCTCACCCAGATAGCGGGCGATGAGAACAGTGATGGCAGTAGCAAACTGAATCACAACAAAAGTTATAAGGTTTAATACCTGGCTTCCGGTGGAAACCGCGGAAAGTCCGGAGGTGGAACCGAATCTTCCCACCACCAGTAAGTCAACGGCTCCATATGCAGCCTGTAATACGAGTGCTCCCAGAATCGGAAGCATAAAGAGGGCAAGTTTTTTCAGAATACTGCCCTGTGTAAAATCATTTTTTGCACTTGTCAAGGTCAGGCCTCCTTTCACACATAATCTGATGTACCGCATCAATGGTACGGATCGTACATTTCACATCTTCTTCCGGGATATCTTCCATAAAAGAGGAAAGCATATTGAAAAATTGTTCGTTATAGATGCGGGACAGTTCCTTCCCTGCCTCCGTGATGGAAAGATAGGTAACACGACCGTCTTTTGCGGAAGCAACTTTTTTCAGATATCCTTTTGCCTCCATCGCTTTCACCGTCCGTGTCACACCGGGTCTCGGCAGATCCAGTGCATCGCTGATATCCGATATCTTCGCCCGGGAACCGTGTTTTTCCAGCATCTCAATAATATCCAGATAATGAATATACGCAGGAGCCACCCCCGCCGGCAAAGTCGGAAGCATCGCCCGAACCCGCTGCGCCTGATAACAGGCATCCATCATACGTTTCATAAGTTCAACGTTCATTGTGATACTCCTTTGATAGTTGCCATTGATAATTACCAGAGGTAATTATATAGAGATAGAAAAGAAATGTCAAGAAAGAATATGGGAAAATAAGAAAATGGAAATAGACAGGAAATGAAAAAGAACAAAAAATGAGGAGCGACAACACCGTTTGGATATGTCGCTCCCTACAAAATGGAAAACCATTTTCAATACTGAATTCAGTATATACATAAATAAGTAAAAAATCAACAAGTATTTGCAAATTATTATAATGTAAAATCGAACATCAGCTATGAATGAAACCTCAAAAAGAATCATTCCCCTATTGAAATTTTTTCTCATCAGGACTAAACTAAACTCCTGTACTGAGGAGGATGAAAAAATGCAAAAGAGTGAAGAAGAAAACCAACAACAAAAACTACCTATCATTCGTGGGGAACTGGCGTTGCTGGTGGTGATTGTGATTAACAGCCTGGGAGTGGTTCTGATGTTACATTCCGGGTCGGGGATTTCGGCGATTTCGAGTGTGCCGTATGCTTTCTCGGATGTATTTCCGCGATTTTCGCTGGGAACATGGACCTATCTGTTTCAGGGAATGCTGGTGCTGAGCCTGATGATCATGAGAAAACGGTTTGTGGCACCGTATCTGTTCAGCTTTGTGGTTGGATTTGCGTTCAGTGAGATGCTGAATGTCAACGAAGTCTGGGTCAATGCCCTGCCGACGACGATGACGGATCGTGTCCTGTATTTTGTGATCAGTTATCTTATGTTATGTATCGGTATTGCGCTTTCGAACAGGTGTGGACTGCCGATTATCCCGACGGATCTGTTTCCGAGAGAATTATCCGATATCACGAAAGTACGTTATTCAAAGATCAAGATATCCTTTGATGTGATCTGTCTGGCAATCACCGCGTTAATGACCGGACTGCTCCTGGGACATCTGGACGGACTGGGTGTGGGAACGATCCTGGCAGCATTTACGATGGGAAAAACCATCGGCTGGATCGGAGAGTGGATGGATCAACATGTGAGATTCGAGTCCTTTATGACACGGAAACACAGCAAGACGATGGCATAGCAATAGAAAAAATAAAGAAAACAGACAACAAAGAGAGGTCATGGTGCAAAAAAACCCGGATTTCTCTTTATTTTTAGGCTTTTTTACTGTTCGTTACAACTTCCCATATAAGTGAAAAAATTCTATGGACGGGATGGACAGTTATCTAATCATTTTGCGGGATATCACCGAAGAATATGAGGTACGGCAGGAGACGGAAAAACAGATGGCGATCGCCAGACAGGAGAGCCAGTCAAAGACGGATTTCCTTTCCAAGATGTCGCATGAGATCCGTACACCGATGAACGGAATCCTTGGTATGTTGAATCTGGTGCGTGCACATATGGATCAGAAAAAAGAAGCGGAAGAGTATCTGAATAAGACAGAAGAACTCTCCCAATTCCTGCTGAACCTGATCAATGATATCCTGGATATATCGAGGATCGAGAGCGGAAGGATGCAGCTGGAACTGGAAACCTTTGATCTTTACGGACTGGCAGATAAGCTGGATGCGATGTTCCAGAGTACGGCACAGGCAAAGGGTATCCACTGGAAGGTGGAACTTCTGGATGTACGGGATCGGTATGTGATCGGGGACGAGATGCATCTGATGATCCGGGTAAGAGATACCGGAAAGGGAATCAAAGAAAATTTTATCAGCAAGATCTTCCGCCTGTTCGAGTAGGAAGATGCTTCGACTGCCCATAACTATGGAGGAAGCGGTCTTGGTATGGCAATCGCGGACAATATGATCAAACTGATGAACGGTGAGATCATGGTAGAGAGTGAACCGGGCAAGGGAACAGAATTTACCGTATACCTTACACTTCCGGTTTCTGAGGATCAGACCATTGTAAAACTGGAAAAAGAAACGGTCCCACAGGTGGATGATGATTTCACATTGGAAGGCATCCGTATTCTTCTGGCAGAAGATAATGATATCAATGCTGAGATTGCGATCGAGATTCTGGAGATGGAAGGTGCAATTTAGAGAAATGGATGAAGAAAAAGTCGGTAACGGTAGTAATCGGGGCAGCAGTAGTCGGAATCGCAGCCGGTGCGCTGGCAAATGCGTCTGTTTTGAAAAATCTGTTTGAACCGGGCAAATTTCAGAAATTTGAGAAGCAGGATGCGAACGAAGATTATGATTATGTCTCCGGAGACGGGGAAGATCTGGATCTGGCGGATCAGGACAATGACAGCCAGGGTGACGGAGGAGAGGAAAACCAGCAATATCTGAAACAGACAGATACCTGGAGCGAACTGCAAAATGATGAGAGCGGCAACGCGCCGGGACTTGGGCTTGCGAATCTGTCACAGGGCGATCAGACCGGAAATGTCAATGGCAATGCGATCCTGTTCACGGATGATCCGGAAAATGCATCGGTAGGAGTTGCAGACGGTAGCGGAATTATTAAGACAGATACCTCAGGAACAGGAGAAACAACTACAGGCGGCAGCACCGGGGAAAATGATGCGAACAGCAGTACCAAAGAGGATGACAACAAAACAGAGGATGACCGGAATGACAACAATAACGGGGATTCCAACGGAAAAGATGATACGGACGATCCCAAAGAGCCGGAAGAAAGCTGGGAGGACGGACAGTTAAAGAAACAGGATCCGGTTGAGACAGAAGACGGACAGCTGTTGGGAATCACAGCAGAGATCACAAAGGATCACTATGTACTGACAGAAAAATTCCAGGCACAGGATGCCACGGTCACGGCAACGTATCTGAAAAAAGACGGAACAAAGACAACAAAGGAACTTTCGTATGGCGGAACGAACGGATACCATGTATCTCTGGCAACGGAAAAGACGGGAACGCAGATGGCGACATTTCCGGGAATGCCCCTGAAAGATGAAGACGGCTATGCGGATGTAAGAAAACTGGTACAGACCCCGGCAAACTGTCCGAAAGACGGGGATCTGATAGACCTTACATCAGTACATTCCAAAATGATCGCGTTTCTTGGCGATGAGCAGATCGCATCGACCTTTGCGGGAAGTACCGAAGATACAAGAATTACGTTTGCAGGAAGTACCGTTCCGAAAATCAGTGGAAAGACCGAGCTGAAGGGTACGGTAATCGTACCGGACAGCGAAAAAGATTTGGTGCGAAAATGCTATCAGCTTGCATTCGGAACGGAAAATGAACAGATCGAATTCGTAACAGAGACACACAAAACCGCAGATTATGTATACGATGAGACAAATCAGGGACCGGTGTTACGAAGCAAAGAAGATCCGGGAATCCTGATGGGAATTCCGACAGACACCGCCGGATATTATCAGATCGACGATACCATAACCGGTATCGGAGCGTATGCATTTTACGGATGTAAAAATCTTACCGATATAGAAGTTGGTGAAAGCGTAACGCAATTACAGGAGAACAGTCTGGTGCTGGAAGAGAATCTGTCTATCATCCAGCTGACAGGAGAAACACTTCCGGAACTTGGAGATACCATTTTTGGAGAAACGATGCCTCCGTTCGTTCATCTGTGGGTAAAGGAAAACCAGGTGGATGAGTGCAAAGGTGCCTACCGTGAGAAGCTGGATGCGGCATACGGGGAAGAAACTGCGGATACGATCATTGAACAGACCAATGAAAAGATAGAATATATCCGCGGCGTGGAATTTGAGTGGACAGAGGAAGGTCGAGTGCTGAAGAAAGCAGCGAAGGAACTGAGCGGAAGCTATGTGGTTCCAGAGAATACCGTGGCGATCGCGGCGGATGCGTTCCGTGACTGCCAGAATCTGACACAGATTGAGATTCCGACAGCGGCAAATATCCGGCTGGGTGACCGTTGCTTTAAGGGATGTCAGGAATTACAGAAAGTTATGATCAACGGAATGATCACCGAGTGGGGAGAAGAAACCTTTATGGACTGTACCGGTATCTCGAAACTTCAGATCGGTGCTCCGAATGCGACGCAGGCAAAACAGATTGACAAAATCGGTGACTGGCGTTTATGAACTGTACCGGACTGACCGCAACCAGCAGTATGGAGATCCGTACCTATGCGTCTGTCTGGGGAAAAGAGTGCTTTGCGGGATGCAGTAATGTTCCGGTTATCGGAATGAGCGATGATGCCCGCCGCGCGGTCATCCGGATCGAGGATCGTGCATTTTACGGCTGTAAAGGGATGACGGCATTTCTGACCACCAAATTTTCCGCATTACAGAGCATCGGTGCGTATGCATTTGCTGAGTGTGACACGTTAAAACAGCCATCCATTCCGGCAAGTGTGGCTTCTGTCGGTGAGGGATATTTTACGGACTGTGACAAGCTGACTGAGGTAAGTTTCTACGGCGGTGTGGAAGAATATCCGAAATACTGCTTTAAAAACTGTCCGAAACTGGTTCGTACCGGTGGTACAGCAGCCGCTTTTGCCGGATGTACGCAGATGTATACGTTGCAGATTCTGGCAGTGACACCTCCGACGATCGGAAGCTGGACGACTTGTGTGTTTCGCACTCACGGTGTCCATGCTGGCACAGGAAATGTTACTCCTGGTCAATCAGGTGACACAGCTCTGGAATCATCGTTTCGGCACGAATCTCGGGCAGTTTCAGGTGGGAGACAGTGCATGGATAAGATCCGTGCTTATGTGGGGACTTCTGGCGGTACCGCTGGTTTCCTTTGTTGCTGCGCAGATCCGACAGAGAAAGCAGTGGGGTCGGTTCCTGCTTTCCATGCTCGCACTGGCAGCGGGAAGCGTACTGAGCGGCAAAACGATGTGGCTGGGAGTCTGTGTGCTTCTGCTTGCCGTGGTGAAAACCTTCCTATATTATAGTGTACCGGACAGAAAGCCGGGACGATACAATGTGGGCAGTACGGTTCTGGCACTTGTCATCCTTGCGGGAATCTTCGGGCTGACCGGAGGGTATCAGAGAATGGCTGCACTGGAGAACTGGAAACAGGGCGTAAAAGACGGTGTGGAGGAATTCCGTTACGGAAGAGATACCCTTCCGAAAGGAAATCTGAGCAAAGCAGCAGGTCTGCAGCATGGCGAAGAGGAGCGGCTGCAGATCCATATGGATACCCCGCAGGAACTGTATCTTCGTGGATTTGTCGGGGGAACGTATACCGGAACCTCCTGGGAGCCGGTGGATGCGAGTGCCTATCAGGGCGAATACGAGGGTATGCTGCAGTGGCCTGAGACGGAAAATTTTTCACCGCTGTCTCAGTATGACCGGTATGAAGAACTGACACGGAACAACCAGGAGCAGAGTCTGACAAGAACAGAAGTAACGGTAAAAAATACAGGTGCCTACAGAAAGTATATGTATCTGCCAACAACGGTTTCGGAATGGCGGATGCAGACCTGTCTGAATACTGCACCGGCGAGCCTCCCCAAGGGCGAAGACTACCTGACCTGGTTCCTGACCGAAGAGCAGGAAGGAAATGCAGTTGCCTATGCTGCCGCAGCAGTCCTTGCGTATCGTGTTGCCGGAGATCCGGCGCGTTATGTGGAGGGGTATCATCTGGCGGAGCAGAAGAAAAATGATGCCGTTCTTACCAGCCAAAATGACAAGTTCCGAACAGTTTTTTGACGCGATCCGAAAGCATTTTCCGGAGGTTCCGGAGCGCTGGTATCGCCGTTCGATGGAGATCCTCCAGAGAGCAAAGTTCGGAGGGAAAAAACTGGCACCATATGAAATCTACACATTGGATTGTTTCGAGGAAAAGAGCCACAGGATGGTGTATAAAAAGCAGAACGTTGGTGGAAAACTCTGGATCCGCTACGGTCTGTGTGTGGAAAAATAAAAAAGTGTAATGCTTTGCGTTGACAAAGCCGGAATTACTGACTACAATAAAGTCACCGAGAAGTCGCTTCCGATAAAAACTTATCGGAGGTGATTTTGCTTTATAGGGGCAGAAGTGGGAGTACATTTTGCCTGTCTGATAAAAGTGGAGAGTAAGTGAGGGGAGGGAACACTATGGATAATCAGTTACCGGAACTCAAAGTGAATATGTTGGGAAGATTCTCCATAACCTATGGAGATCAGCCAATCACGTTCAAAAGAAACTCGGCAACTAAGGCAGTAAAATTGCTGCAGATCCTGTTGCATTCCAGCCTGACAGAGAATCAGGGAAACGGTGGAATCTCCAGAGCACAGCTGCTGGATGATCTGTTTGGAAGAGAGGAACTGGCAAATGTGGGAAATAACCTGCGTGTCACCGTGTTCCGTCTGCGCAAGATGCTGATCGAGGCAGGGCTGCCGGAGTACGATTATATCGTAAAAGAAAAAGGTGTTTTTTACTGGCGCAGTCCGATGAAAACAGATCTGGATGTGGTGCGTTTCGTGGAACTGATCCGGGAAGGGGAACAGGCGGAAGAGAAAGCGAAGAAGATGGAACTGTGGGAGCAGGCGTGCCGTCTGTATAAGGGAGAACTTCTTCCGATGCAGTCCGGCGAAGACTGGGTGATTATGAACAGTGTCCATTACAAAGAAAAATATTCGAAAGCCCTCCGCAGTCTGTGTGAATATAAGAAAGAACAACAGGAATACGATACGATTCTGGAACTGACGGATACGGCGATGGAGATTTATCCGTTTGACGAGTGGCAGTCCGTAAAGATTGATGCACTGATGGGAATGAACCGTTATAAAGAAGCGTATCAGCTGTATGACGCTACATCCAGGATGTTCTTTGAAGAGTTGGGAATCACACCTTCGGAGCGGATGATGAACCAGTTCCAGGAGATGAGCGAACGGATGGGAAGAACGTACCATGCGGCAGGGGAGATCAAAGAAGATCTGAAAGAACCGGAGTATGAGGATGGCGCTTTTTACTGTAGCCTTCCGAGTTTCCGTGACAATTACCGTCTGGTGCGCAGACTGATCGAACGAAACGGACAGTCCGCATTTTTAATGGTATGTTCGCTGACAGACGGCAACGGGCATCCGATGGAAAACCGGGAAAAACTGGATGTGATGTCCATGGAACTTCACCGGGCGGTAAAAGGAAGCCTTCGCCGCGGAGATTCCTTTTCCAAATACAGTCCGTCACAGTTTCTGATTCTTCTGGTGGGAGTCAATCAGGAAAACTGTGATATGATTTTCCGCAGGATCGCCGGTCGTTTTACCGACAGACACGGATCCTGGAACCGATACCTGGAATACTATGTTTCTTCCATCGCAGAGGTGGAAAACCCTAATGCAAGATTAAGTTTTCAGAAAAATGAATTTCACTGGAAATAACTACCTAGGAACAGGAGTGTGAAACATGAGTCAATATTGGAATGGAGAAATACTGGCAGCGCCAAACCTCATTACCGTGTGCGTGGACGAGAGTAGGGCCAGCGAGATATCCGGTCGACTATATCACTGTTATTCCCGGGAACCACAGTCCTTTGAAAATATCGTACAGCTGATCCGATATATGGAAGAGTTTTATGACAGCATCCGTTTTCCGGAGTCCTCCGTGGTTCTTCGTGAGTTCCGATCGGAAAAACAGAAAATCAGAGAAAAACAGGAAAAAAGTATGGAGTACCGTCAGCTGATGGAGCAGAGCGGCACCTGTGCAACGTTTCATATCTATGTAAAATACCGCCAGAGCGCTACCTGGCAGGGAATTCTGGCATGGAAAGAAGGAAAGCGGGAGATGGAATTTCGCAGTGTGCTGGAACTGATCATAGAGATGGATGCGATACTGGGAAGAAAATAAAAGACAGAAGAGAACTATCGTTTGAGAAGGCGGTAGTTCTTTTTTTTACGTGGGCAACGAGTCAAAGTCCGTGCTTGCACGAGATCTTGACGATTGCAGCGATAATCAAAATTGATCCACTGGATCAATTTTGATTGTCCCAAGGAGATAAATTTTCAGAAAAAGCAGCCATAAATCCAAAAACATAACATATAGATAGAAGAAATGAGGAAAAATCCGCTATTTTCGATAATAGTTTGGATGAAACGTTACAAAAATAAGAAAAAATAAAAAAAAGTAAAAGATAATAATGAGTGTAATGCTTTTCGTAACGGTGCGTTTTATATAATACTACTATAGAGAACGGGATCATATAAGGAGGTGGAACAGCTGTGAGCGATTCTACGAAGAAAACGGAAACCTTTATCTTAAACATTTATGACAGGCAGAATGCTACCTGGCAGGGTTCAGTGACCTGGGTAGATAAAAAAGAAAAGCAGCAGTTCCGCAGTGCTTTGGAATTATTAAAACTGATTGAGAGTGCTTTGGATGAAGAGGAAGGAGGAAGCCATGAAAAGTAAAGGAAAGAAAAGACTGCTGGCATTAGTGCTTTGCATGGTCGTTGCCATAAGCAACAGCAGCTTCATATTCGCATCCGAGACCGGACAGACCGAATACCCACAGGAAGCGGAAGTACAGACTCAGGACGAAGCCGTTGCCAATGACATGGACGTGGCTGCCTACGCAGCAGATGAAGGCCAGGCAGTAGCCGAGGAGCAAACTGCACCGGTGGAGCAAGTCACCGCAGAACCGGTCGCAGAACCGGAAACAACCGTCGCAGCTCCGGCAGAACAGCCGACAGCGGAAACACCTGCAGCAGAACAGCCGACAACAGAAGCACCGACAGCAGAGACACCTGCAGCCCAAGAACCTGCAACTGTTTCAGAAGGGACAACAACAACTTCTGAAAATACGAATGCAGCAGTTGGGGAAGCGCAGACTCCGCAGGGAGAAGAAAACGGTGAAACCGTAACTTATAATCAGAAGATGGATCTGAAGCAGGACTTCACAGACGAGCTTGGAAATGTAATTGCAACAGTAAGTGCAGAAATTCCGGAGGGAGCTTTTCAGGTAGGAGAAAGTTCCCAGATCACAATGGAAGTCAACACACTGACAGATGCTGAAAAAGCTCAGCTGGAAAATCTGATGAAAGAAAAGATTCCGGCTGAAAAAGAACTTGGTCAGTATGTAGCATACAACATCAGATTCAAAGTAGACGGGACAGAAACAGAATCTCTGCAGCCGATCAAGATCACCATGACAGGTGACAAAACACAGATCGACGATGTAGAGAACGCAACAGTCTTCTATCTGGATCCGGCAAACCCGACAGTGGCCGGAGATAAAGAAGAACTGGAAGAGATTGTTCAGAGAGCAGCACTGGTAAAACAACTTCAGGAAGCTGGTCAGAGTATTGAAAATATTGATGAAGACTATGATCTGTCAGATATTGAATTGAATGAAGACGGAACTGCTTCCAAGATTCAGATGGAAGGAAGACAATCTACAATCTATGGATGCTATGTAGAAAATACACCGGAACAGGAAGATCCTGGAGAAGAGGATAGGGTGGATGATTCAACAGTTCAGGATCCGTCAGAAGAGACTCCTGATCCAACAACCTACGCAGCAGATACGACAAATAACTCGGTGACCCTGACTGATGATAACGGTAAACTGACGGCATCCTATACAGCAGACAATACCGAAGAGTATGGTTATGTGTGGTACAGAAGCATTAATGGTGGTGCATTCGAAGCACAGGAACCGACTACATACACAAGCAGTGCTGGAAAAAGACTTGGTTCCGATATCAAAGCTGACGGAACAGAACTTTATATCGCATTGAATGGAGGAGCTCTAGGATACACAGAAAACAATGTGACGAATACAAGCGTACAATATAAAGTTGCAGTTTTCAATAAGAGTGATATCGAGAACAGTGGTCTGCCAAAGAACGGAACTACTGCGATAGCAGAAAGCAGAACCTACAGTGTTACTTCTTATTATGAGGTACGAAACGGTGGATTCGAAACTCCGAATGTTCGGGATAAATACAAAGACTATAATCATTACCAGTATTCAAATGCAGATTATGCTTCAAGCGGTGGCGTATGGCAGACAACTGGAATTGGAACCGGAGGCAAGGCTGGTTGTGATATTGAAATTATCAATACCAAAGATGATTCTTATAAGAGTCCATACAGTTGGTACGGTTCGGACGGAGCAGCCGAGGGAAATCAGTTTGCAGAACTAAACTGTGAAGCAGCAGGTGCATTATATCAGGATATTCTGACAACACCAGGTGAGACATTAAACTATCAGCTGTCCCATCGTGCCAGAGGATCTAGGACTGATAACACATCGGAATATGATACGATGTACGTTTTGATCATGTCTACGGCATTGGCAAAACAGTATGATGTAACAACAGAAGCAAAAGCACAGGATATTGTTAATCATCCGGAAAACTATTCCGGCGCGACCGTTGTAAGTTACAGAGATGACGATCAGAAGTGGACCACTCACCAGGGTGTGTATAATGTACCGGAAGGTTCAGAACAGTACTCCACCAGATTTTTCTTTGTAGCAGGTACAACAGCATCTGGAAACAAAACGGTTGGAAACTTCCTGGATAATATCAAGTTGACAAGAGATAGACTGACACCGGTAGAAGGCACAGCAACCGTCACACTGACAAAAACAATCACAGGTTTAACGTATACAAATGCCCGTGCATTGGCAAACAAACTGACATTTACGGTTGGATCTCATACGCTTGGCTATAGTGATCTGTCATGGAGCTGGTCTGGTGATGCGGATTCTGTAGGAACTTATATCGGAACCTATGTATTGTCGATACCACAAAGTGAGTTCGATACTTTGAATGTCAGCGAACAGGCAACAGACGGTAATCTGGATGTGGATGGATATACAAGAAATACTTCCTTATTTATCGACGGAACAAACAGCGATCAGGAAACACAGGGAAGTATCACTGTAGGAAATAAAGATGCTCGTTCCGTTGAATTTAAAAACAATTACGTGGTAAACGACGGCGGCACAACGGATGATCCGGAAACAAATATATACCATGAAAAATACATCAAACGAAATAGTGATGGAACATATGATATTACGTTAGATGTATCCGGAACCGTAGGAACAGAGACCAAAAAAGCAAATGTGGATGTTGTTTTGATTGTTGATACCTCCGGAAGTATGGGGGACAAAGTAACTATAAATAATCAGAACAAAACAAAATTGAAAGTTACTAAGGAAGCAATCAAAGGACTGGTTAAAACATTCAATAGCAATAACACTGTAGATGTTCGTTATAAACTGGTTACATTTGCAAAAAAGGCAAATCTGAAAACTAAAAACTGGGTTAATGGAAATAAGTTGGTGGATTATGTTGACTCCTTGTCGGCAGATGGTGGAACCAATTATGATAAAGGACTATCGTTGGGAGCAGATGCGATTAGTACAAGTAGCAGTACACAAGCCCGACCAAATCCACAGAAAATTGTAATTTTCTTAACGGATGGTGAACCAACGTATTATGGTGATGGACCATCGGGAGGCGGAAGTTATACAGATACCGCAACATATAATAATGCGTTATCATCAGCAGCCAAAGTTTCTTGTGATAAGTTTTATGCGATTGGCATAGGTTTGCCTGATAATGTAGATATATATACATATGATTGGTATGGATACCCGGAGAAAGATAGAACAACAACTGGAATACAGATTTTAACTGATGTGGCAAATAAAACAACAGCATCTACAAAAGAGCCAAGTAATCTGACAAACGTAGCAGACTTGGGAGATAAATTCCAGAGTATAGTCGGAGAGGTATTGACATATGAATGTGAAAATGTAGTAATCACCGATACTTTAAGCCAATATGTAGATCCAACAGATGCGAGCCAACTGGTAATTAAAGAAGCTGTAAAAAATGCAGATGGAACGTTTACTCCGACTGGTACGACTCAGAAAGTTAGTTTAAGTCAAGGCGGCACCGTTACATTCGCAAATGGAAAAAAAGCAGTGGCAAGATATGATGCAACTACGAAAACTGCGACACTGACATTTGCACCTAATCATAAGTTGGAAAAAGATCATTACTATTATCTGACAATCACTAACGTCGTACCAAATGAAGCAGCATTCCAGGAATACCAGACAGGAAACAGTTATAACGCAGTGGGAGATACTCCTTCCGATGCAAGCGATGATGGTTATCAGGCGGTCAGCACAGGAACTTCTTCTGGAAAGAAAGGATTTAAGTCCAATGCTTCTGCAAGTATAAGCTATACGTATAAAGACGTTAACCATACGGAATCTTATAATGATCCGGTTGTTCAGGTCGAAAAAATCACGGTCGAAAAGAAATGGGTTGGCATGGATGCCAGCGATATTAAAAAACAGGTAGTGCTTGTACAGCTGATTGACAAAAATGGCGATCCGGTTGAAGACAAAGTGTTAAAACTGAGCAGCCAGAATAATTTCCAGGGCTCTTTCATAGTAGAAGAAACCGATAATTATGGTGGCGTTCGAGAATTGAAACCGGATAAAAAGGGTTCCATTACATACGAAAACAGGAAATACTCGATGATTCAGGATAAAGGAAGCACGACTATCGATGATAATATCTACAAGGTAACCTACTCAAAAGATTCCAAGGATGCCAATAAGCAGATCATTACCAACACAAAGAATTCTGAAAAAATTAAAATCATTAAAACCGGAACCAACACAGAGTTGAAACTGAAAGGTGCAGAATTCACGTTAAAAGACAGCGAAGGTAATCCGGTGCAACTTGGATCTAATACAACTGGTACGTATATCTCTGATGAAGAAGGTCTTGTACTGGAAGAACCATTAGAACATGGTACTTACACACTGACAGAAGTAAAAGCTCCGGACGGCTATGTAGTATTACCGGGAGCGATTACGATCAATGTTTTAGCTGAAGGTGATACAAGAGTAACAGTATCCGGACCGTCGGAGGATATCGCATCCTGTGAGAAGAAAGAAGATGTGTATGTAATCACCGTAAAAAATGAAGTGTTATACAACCTTCCGTCCACCGGTCATACCGGAATCTTCAACATCCTGATGAGTGGAATCCTGCTGATGTTCGCAGGCATTCTGATCATATACAAGATGAAGGGCAAGGAGGTGCTGAAAAAATAAGGAAACTTAATATTTCAGTGGCCTCCGAGCCACAACAATGATTTCCAGTGCAAATAAAAGGAGAAAAGGCACTGAAAATAAAAGAGAGGAAATAAAAAAGAAAAGGAGAAAATCATATGAGTAAAGTGAAAAGAATCTTATCAGTGATTATGGCGATGGTAATGGTACTGGCTATGAGCGTACCGACATTCGCAGCAACAACACCGACAGCAAATGATACAGCAAAAGGAACCGTACAGAATGTAGAAAAAGCAGCAACCGTAACCGCATACCAGATCACAAAAGCACAGTATGACGGTGGATTTATCGGATATGTGAAAACCGATAATAAGCTTGCGATCGCAGATGTTCTGGCTCCGACTTCCGATGAAGTAACCGCAATTGCAAAACAGATTGCAAGCGGTGCTGTAACTCTTACAAGCAAAACCATGACAGGCGCAGCAGTTGCAGATGATGAAAAATACACAGATTTCACAGCTGACCTGAATGCAGGTTACTGGCTGGTAATCGTATCCGGTACGGTTGACGAAGTATATAACCCAATGTTAGTTGGTGTATACTATTCCGCAAACGGAAGCGACAACACCATGACATCCAACCCGGTCAATGCAGATTCCAACTGGACTCTGGAAACCAGCAATGCATATGCAAAATCTACCACTCCTTCTATTAAAAAAGAGATCGTAGGTGGTGAAACCGCAAAAGGAAACGATGTGGCAATTGGCGATACAGTTAATTTCAAAATCACAACTGCTATTCCTTCCTACAGCAAACAGTATGATACCGTAACCGTAGCCATTTCCGATACCATGAGTGCTGGTCTGACATTAGACAAAAACAGCATCAAGATCAACGGTGCAGATATTTCCGCTGATATGATCGAGAAGGTGGAGACAACCGATCACGGATTTACTCTTACAGTTAAGAGTGATTATGCAAAAGCAAATGGCGGCGTGGAACTGGTAGTAACCTATTCCGCAACTGTAAATGATCAGGCAACGGTAAACTTTGATCCGAATACCAACAAAGCAACATTATCCTACACCACCAACCCGAAGGGTGATGTAAAAACCACAGACAGCAAAACTTATACTTATACCTTCAGCATCGGTGCAGCTTTAAGCGCAGCTACTCAGGGATACACAGAAAAAGTAAACCAGATCATCAAAGTAGATGAAAAAGGTAATGTGATCAGTAAAGTAGAAGAAAAGAGCCAGGAACCGGATGAAAAAGTAGTAGAAGTATTAAAAGGTGCAACCTTTACATTAACCAATACCAAGACCAGAAAAGTTTATACAGCAGAATCCGGTGAAGATGGTGGACTTACCTTTAACGGACTGGATGCAGGAACCTACACCTTAGTAGAGACAGCAGCTCCGGAAGGATTTACCATTGACAAAACAGAACATACCGTTGTGATCGCAGCAACTTACAACGAAGACGGTACGCTGAATACTTATACCATTACAATCGATGGAAAGAATACTTCCACCTATACCGCTACTTATGACAAAGAAGGAAAAGTTACAACAATTGCAACCACTACAACAGTTACAGAAATTAAAAATACGAAACTGAGTGCACTGCCATCTACCGGTGGTATCGGTACAACAATCTTCACCATCGGCGGTTGCGCAATCATGATCGTAGCAGCTGGTCTGTTCTTCGCAACAAGAAGAAAAACTCAGAAATAATAAGGAAGCCCGTACACTCGTTGGAGATAACGGAAGAACCCATGAAAACGGGGCGGCTCGCCCGCCCCGTTTTTGATAAAAAGGATAAAAGAACAAAGAACTGACACTTGAGTATACAACAGTAAGGAGAGCCTGGATGAAGAAAAAAATGTCAATTATCATAGCAGGAATTTTATTTTTAGCCGGTTTGTCCTTGTTGCTGTATCCGCTGGTGGCAAATCAGTGGAATACTTACCGGCAGAGCCGTCTGATCTCAGAGTATGAAACGACAGTCAGCACGGAGAACAGTGAGGGAGCCATTGATTATGAGAAAGAATGGGAGAAAGCAAATGCATATAATGCATCACTTCTTCCGAGTATTCTTCCTGATTCCTTCGCAATCGCAGCAGCATCAGATGAGCCAGGAGACGAATATATGTCCTGTCTGAACATCCTGAATGACGGAATGATGGGATATGTGGAAGTACCGAAAATCAACATTAAGATTCCGATTTTCCATACCACTTCCGAGGAAGTCCTGAACAAAGGCGCAGGACATCTGGAAGGAAGTTCTCTTCCGGTAGGCGGGGAAAATACCCACGCAGTAATCTCTGCACACAGAGGTCTTCCCAGTGCAAGCCTGTTTACGGATCTGGATCAGTTAGAAAAAGGAGATCATTTCCTGATTTCCGTATTGGATCAGAAACTCTGTTACGAAGTGGATCAGATCCGCACCGTAGAACCGGAAGATACCGGAGATCTGGCGGTGGAGCCGGGAGAAGATCTCGTGACACTGCTTACCTGTACACCTTACGGAGTAAATACTCAGAGACTTCTGGTAAGAGGACACCGGGTACCGTATGAAGAAGAGGTTGTGGAAAAAGAAGAAAAGGAATCACCGATGAGCCTGTATACCAACTATCTGCTCTGGGTAGTGATCGGACTTGCGGTAACAGCAGTATTGATCTTTGGCTTATGGAAATATGATAAACACTACAAAAGAAAAAGGAAAGAAAAACAGGAACAGGTTTCCGAACGGAAAGAGGAATAAAGATGAAAAGAAAATTATCAGGAATTCTCTTCGGGCTGCTGTTTCTGACAGGATTTGGAATCCTTGTTTATCCGACCGTATCCAACCAGTGGAATACTTACCGGCAGAGCCGCCTGATCAGCGACTACGAGAAAGTGGTAAGTGATATGAAACCGGAGGATTATACAGAAGAATGGGAGGCAGCAAGAGAATTCGACAGTACCTTGGTTCAGAATAATATTTACGGGGATGTGTTTGGCAGTGACGATACACAGATAGAAGATACCGATTACTGGAAAGTGCTGAATGTGGCAGAAGACGGAGTCATGGGTTATCTCTCTATCCCGAAAATCAATGTCAGACTTGCCATATATCATGGAACTGCGGAAGATGTTTTACAGACGGGAATCGGTCATATGAATGGCACATCGCTTCCCATCGGCGGTGAGAGTACCCACAGTGTACTGGCAGCCCACAGAGGTCTTCCGGCAGCCCGGTTATTTACCGATATCGATCAGATGCAGCAGGGAGATATGTTTTACATCCATGTGCTGGATGAGACACTTGCCTATCAGGTGGATCAGATTCTCGATATGGTAGAAAAGGATGATCATGAGACACTCGAGGACGCATTGCAGATTCAGGAAGGAAAAGATCAGGTAACATTGTTTACCTGCACACCGTACGGTGTCAATTCCCACCGGCTTCTGGTCCGTGGAACGAGAGTTCCGTATAACGGGGAAGAAGAAACAGAAAATACGCCGGTTGACAGCATGTTGCGTGCTATTCAGAATTATTATATGTTATACTTAATCTTAGGATTGGCAGTTACACTGCTTGTGATACTGATCATGAAGTTCCTGTTTGACCGGAAGAACAAAAAACATTCCGGTAAGACGGATGATATGTCGAAGGAGGGATAGAGGTGACTATGAAAAAGAGAATAAGAACCGCAGGGGCGCTGACCCTTGCAGCAATCACTGTTTTATCAGCAGCCGGTTTATCCAGTGTATACGGTGCTCTGGGAGTGGATACCGAACAGAAGTGTTCACTTACCTTTACACTGGACGGCACAGAATTTGCTGAACTGAATGAGGTGGAGATTCCGGTCGATGTATATCAGATCGCGGATATCACAGAGGAAGCACAGTACACGGCACACACCGGTTATGAAGGACTTGGGCTGGATCAGATCAGCAGCACAACCACCGCAGAAGCGTGGATGCAGATGGCAGAAGATGCCATGAAGATCGTGGAAGATACCAAAGCGGAACCGACAGCTGTGACAACGGTGGAAAAGAAAGCAGGAGAAAGCACAGCGACAGGAAAAATTGAAAATCTGAAAACAGGAATGTATCTGGTAGCAGCAGAGACGGTACAGACCAGTGAATACACCTACGATTTTTCCCCATATCTGGTATCGCTGCCGAACAACTATTATTCCGGCGAACATCCGGATGACACCTGGGTCTACGATGTGACAACAGGCATGAAACCACAGCAGACACAGCGGTACGGCGATCTGGAGATCGTAAAAGACCTGACCGCTTATAATACTTCTCTCCAGGATGCACTGTTTGTCTTCCAGGTAGAGGGAACAAGAAACGGTGAAAATGTTTACAGTGATGTGGTTACAATCAAATTTAATGAGGCAGGAAAGAAAACAGCACTGGTAAAACACCTTCCGGCAGGAACGGAAGTGACAGTAACAGAAATCTATGCAGGCGGAAGCTACAAAAATACATCCGGTGACACCCAGACAGCAACGATCATTGCCGAGGGAGAAGACAACAGTCCGGTAAGCGTAAGCTTTACCAATACATATGATGGTCGCCTGGTTCCGGGAACCGGTATCGTAAACCATTTTGAAAATAAAGATGGCGAGTGGAGCTGGGAACAGCAAGACGATAACACCGTCAGTGCAAATTAGGGAAAGGGGTGCAGGATATGAGAAAAATAAATAAAAAAAGTCTTTGCCTTGCAGCCGTAGCTCTGACACTGACAGCTGGGATCAGCGCAGGAACAGCGATGGCGTATTTCACCACTTATACGGAAGCCTCCGGAGGGGTAACGCTGAACATGGGATTCAGTGAGACGATACCGAAAGAAGATTTCAGCAACTGGACGAAACATGTATCGGTGGAAAATACCGGTGATTATGACTGTTATGTCCGTGTGAAAGCACTGGCAGGAAGCAAATATCAGGATGGATTGCAGTACAGCGATTCCGATGGAAAATGGACACCGGGAGAGGACGGATACTATTATTACAGCGATCCGATCGCACCGGGAGAAAGCACATCGGTCCTGGATATCCGGATCGACAGCAAAGAGTCGGATGCCAGCTTCAATGTAGTAGTTGTTCAGGAATCCACAAAAGTCCTGTACAATGAAAACAACGAACCGTATGCAGACTGGACACAGATCGCAGATACCAGCGAGACAACCGGAGAATAGGAGGGTGAGAGATGAGTAAGAAAAAGAAAATGCCCCTTGGGGGACTGACCGTGGCTCTTCTTTCCGCTTCTGTGGTATTGCTGGCAGGAAGTACGGTGGGAAGTGCCAGAGCGGCATTGACTTATTACAGTGAGAACTATGGCGCACAGGTAGAGGTTTCCAATATCGGTGTCAGCCTGGTGGAAAATGACAAGGTGATCAGCAAGAGAGATTATGCATCCAACGGAAAATGGGATGAGGCAACAGGTGATCTGCTGACAGGTCTGAAAGAAGAAAAGATCGTACCGGGAAAACAGTACGAGGAAGCGATCAAGGTGACAAACAGTGGTTCCATCGACAGTTATGTCCGTGTGATCCTGAAGAAGAGCTGGACGAATAAAGAAGGCGTAAAAGATACCAGTCTTTCCCCGGATCTGATCGATCTGAACCTGACAGATGGAAACGGCTGGGTGGTTGATGAAGATGCATCTACCACAGAGCGGACGATCCTCTATTACACCAGCATCCTTCCGGCAGGAAGCAGTACACTGGCGCTCAGCGATACCCTGACGATTGACGGCAGCATCGCTACGAAAGTAAAACAGGATGTCACAGAGAAGGACGGTTACCAGACAATCACCACGACTTATGCATATGATGGTTATAATTTCCAGATTGAAGCAGAAGCAGACGCAGTACAGACACATAACGCACAGGATGCCATCAAGAGTGCCTGGGGTGTGGATGTAGATGTGGATGGAAATGGCAATATCAGCTTACGATAGGAGGGTGCAGAATATGAAAAAAAGAATTTTGTGCCTTGCCATGGCAGCGATCATGGCCGTAGGCATACATACAACAGCATTTGCAGAGACGCTGCAGGGCGGTTCTGACTGGAAGGTAGAGTTTGACGGTTCTAAGATGAGCAGTAATTTTACTTCCGCAGACATGAAGAAAGATATCTTCCGGTTACAGCCGGGAGATACCATGGAACTTCAGGTAGGACTGAAGAACACCAGTGAGAAAGATGCAGACTGGTATATGACCAATGAAGTATTAAAATCTCTGGAAGATAGCCAGAGCATCGCAGAAGGCGGTGCCTATGGTTACAGGCTGACTTATGTGGGACCGGACAAGAAGGAAACCGTATTATATGACAGCGAAACCGTAGGTGGCGAGGATGCCAAGAAGGGTGAAGGTCTTCACCAGGCCACCGATGCACTGAATCAGTATCTGTATCTGGATCGTCTCTCCAAGGGAGATGTAGCTTCTGTGCATCTGACAGTAAAGCTGGACGGTGAGACACAGGGAAATGATTATCAGGATACACTGGCAAGCCTTCAGATGAGCTTCGCAGCCGATCCGGTGACGGTGACAACCGTGACGAAGAAGGGCGAAGACAAAGTTGTCAACAAGACAGTAACCAGGACGGTTACAGCACCTTCAAAGAATGTTGTCAGATCCCCAAAGACCGGGGATACCACACAGATTCTTGCTGTATGTGCAGTAGCGCTGGCAAGTGGTGTGATTCTTCTGATTCTGGCAGTGATACTGATCAAGAAGCGAAAAGAGGAGAAAGGAGAGGGTCAGCGATGAAAAAAATGTATAAGATAGCCACATATCTTCTGGCCTTTTGTTTTCTGCTTGGATCGATTCCTGTGAGTGTTAAGGCGGAGGATTATAAGTATCAGGTAACGATTTTCAGCGGTAAGCAGGGAGCTTTTTCCGGAACTGCCGGACTGGTAGTAAAGGGAGCAGATTATAGCGTTTCCAATACTGCAGATGCTATCGTGATCAAGAATCTGAATCCAGGAGATACCGTAAGTTTTGAAGCAAGATCCGGTGCAGTAGCGCTGGATAAGGACAGCAAGTATTATGTGCAGGGCATCCGTATCAGTGGACGTGATAATAATGCCGCAGTAGAGAATTCTTCTTTTGAAGTGACCGGAGACCAGGAATACGTAGTAGCATACGGAATCAAAGGCAATCAGGTAGCCTACACCATCAATTATCAGGATGCCAACGGCAACAAGCTGGCAGACAGCCAGACCTTCTATGGCAATGTAGGTGATAAACCGGTGGTTGCATATACCTATATCGACGGATACACACCGGAATACAGAAATCTGACCAAAACCTTATCTGCCAATGCAGCAGAGAATGTATTTACCTTCAATTATTTGCCATATGAGACCGTAACCGTGACCACACCGGGACAGACCATCACCAACACCACCGGGCAGACAGTTACCGTACCGGGAGGTACAACAACTACAACAGGTGGTACTGCCGGTGGAACTACAGGTACAACCAGTGGCACAGGAACCAATGCCAATGGCGGTAACGCAGCAGGCACAACCACCGGAAACGGTGATGCGCAGGGCACAGATGCCACAGGCGGAACCGGCAATGGTGGACCTGGCAATGGAACGGATGATCAGGCAACAGCAGGCACAGATAATGCCGGAACCAATCAGGATGCACAGGGTAACGAAGACACCACCACCATCGGTGATGAAGAGACACCAAAAGCAGACCAGGATCTGAAAGATCTGGACGATGAGGATGTACCGAAAAGTGACAAAGACTTGGATGGCAACAAGACAGTAAAGAAGAGCCTTCCTCTGGTAGCCGGCGTTGGTATCGGCGTAGCAGCACTTGCAGCACTGGCAGCAGCTATCGTGATCGTCAGAAAACGTGTACACAGATAATCAGACAGTGGAAAGAACAGTGAAACTGCTGTATGGAGTAAAACAAAACTCCATACGGCAGTTTTTTTATTACACGGAGTGAACAGTAACGCGAAGGGTATTTTGTATACAATAACATATAAAGAAGACTTGCTTTCTTTTGCGTAATGTATTAGAATATGCATGTATATTTCGCGGAAGGAACGAAAATCATATTTTCCGTGAAAGTGTAAGATAAGTCAGGAAAGCGGTTGTCTCAGGAGGATGCAGACCCAAATATGCAAACATGTGGAACGTGTATGAAGAACAAAAAATTAAAGAAACAACAGGTTTTGTATGTAAAAATGTTCGGTGATTTTTCCCTGGAATATCAGGGGATATCTTTGATCGCAAAGAAGAAAAAAGAGACACAGTTTGCACGGGTGTTGCAGTTGATTTTCCATAGCGGAGAAAATGGGATCAGCCGGGAACATCTGGAGAAGGTTTTGTTTGGTGAACGGACATTGGACGATGCGAATCATGCGATCCACAGTCTGATCTATAATATCAGAAAGAAACTGGAACAGACAGGTCTTCCGAAAGGAAAATATATTATTTCCAGAAGAGGAAGATTTTACTGGAACAAAGAGATTCCGTTTGAAGAGGATGCGCAGGTGTTTGAAGAGTATTGCAGCAGAGCACGCAGGGCAGGGGACTGGGAGGAACAGCTTGAGCTGTGCTGGAAGGCTGTTTTGATGTATAAAGGTGCCTTTCTTAAGGGTTCCGCGCAGGAAGGCTGGGTAAAAGCGGAACGGGAGCGTTATCAAACCATGTTCCGGAAGCTGGTGAAATATATGGCGGAACTTCTGCGGACAAAGAAGGCGTATATCCAGCTGGAGAAGCTGGGTCGGCATGTATCGAAAGCAGCGCCATATGAGGAAGGGGAACTGCTGGTGCTCGAGGCACTGACCGGTATGGGAAGAACGGAACAGGTAGAGATTCTGTATGGGGAAACCATGGAAAAGTATCGTCAGGTCTATATGGAAGAAGAAATGGTCAAATTAAAGGATTTCCGGAGAAAAATGCAAGAACAGCTTGACCATCCGTATGATATACTGGATAATATACAGGAGAATATGACAGAACGGCTGGAAAAGGTGAAGGAGCCGTATCAGTGTAACTGGGTGGTGTTCCGGGAGATTTATCATATGGTTGCACGTATGATAGAGCGAAGCGGACAACAGGTGCAGCTGATGTTATGTACTTTAACGGATATGGAGGAACATCCCATCAGATCCAATGAATGTGCAGAGGTACTGTCACGGTATATATGGGAAAGTATCTGCAGAAGTATTCGTGCGGGGGACGTAGTTACCCGTTACGGGAGGGGACAATATCTGGTACTTCTGATCAATACAAAACCGGAGGATTGTCAGGAGATCCAGAAACGCATCGATGCACAGTTCCGGAAGAAAAATACCGTGTATGAGATCCGGTACAACGTGAAGTCTGTCAGAAGTCTGAATAATGCAAAGGACGATCAGAACCTGTCATAAGGTGATTTTCGGGCAGGTATCGGTTCTGGTACAGGATATGGGAAAAAAGAAGAAAGAAAAAAGAGGGGCACTGGCAGGATGTGCCCGAATCTGTAAGATATTCGGAACGGTCTGTCTGGTGGCGGTGATTCTTGTATGTCTGCCATTAACTCTTCCGCGGGTCTTCGGGTATGAGATCTATACAGTCATCAGTGGAAGTATGGAGCCGGCGATACCGGTGGGAAGTCTGGTTTATGTACAGCCGGGAGCACCGGAGGATGCCGGGACAGATGATGTGATCGCATTCTACAGTTCTATGGATACGGGAGCGATCATCACACACCGGGTTATCAAAAATGATATTGTAACCGGTCAGATCCACACCAAGGGTGATGCAAATGAAAAAGAAGATCTGTATCCGGTGGGTTATGATTATTATATCGGAAAGGTAGTATATTCTGTTCCGGTGCTGGGACGGGTGCTTGCATTTTTTGTGACTTTCCATGGTAAGATTGCAGCGGGAAGTCTGATCGGACTCGCGATTCTGTTACAGATCATCGGAGGAGTGCTGGACTCGGCGGATGAGAAGAAACAGGCAAAAATATCGCAGAAATAGCTTTGCTATGCCGGCAGAAAATAGTATACTAACAGTAGCTGTGAAAAATGAGGCAGTTACTGAAAAAAGAAGGTAACAGGGGCAGCAGCTTGCGGTTACCTTCTGTGTTATAGAAAGAAGGACAGATGCGATGGGATTTAAAAAAGTGGATGTGAAAACACTGGAGATGAAACCTTTTGAGAAGATCGGTTCCGAATGGATGCTGATCTCCGCAGCAAAAGACGGCAAAGCCAATACAATGACCGCTTCCTGGGGCGGCATCGGCGTTCTGTGGGGTAAGAATGTGGCAACAGTATATATCCGCCCACAGCGTCACACCAAAGAGTTCGTAGATGCAGGTGATACATTTACCATCAGCTTCTTCGGTGGCGGGCACATGAAAGAGCTGGGTTACCTCGGCAAAGTCTCCGGCAAAGATGTCCCGGACAAGATCGAACAGTCCGGCTTGCATCTGACAGAAGTGGATGGTCAGCCGGGATTCGAAGAGGCTACACAGGTGCTGGTATGCAGAAAGCTTTACCAGGATGACATCAAACCGGAAAACTTCTATGAACCGGAAGAAGATGAAAGATGGTATCCGGAAAAAGATTATCATACCATGTACATCGCTGAGATCCGGGAGTGCTGGGTGAGAGAGTAAAGCAGAAAGTACAAAAGAAGAGTCGGAATCCGGGAAGGTAAGACCGGTTTCCGGCTTTTTTGCATGACAGGCGAGGCAGGATTGGGTGTTTCTGGTTGCAGAAGTAAGGAAAAGAGACATATAATAGATGTTGCAGGAAAGGTTTACATGCAGAAAAAGGAGACAATCGTATGCTGAATATTTTTTATGGTGATATGAAAGAAGCTGTGTATAATACGGCAGCTTATTTTAAATATGATTACGAGGACAGCTGGATCATAGATCCGTTTGTGAAAGAAATGGTTCAGGATGTCGATCGGTCGACGGTCTTAGACAGTGGAGTCATCGACAGTCCGGTCCTTGGGAAGATACCACCAACCGGGCTATCCGGTGGAGTGAAAACATTGATTCTTGTTAAATTTGAAAAAGATAAGATTTTTAATGCTTCGACATGCGGTGACAATTGCGCAAAATGGTTGTTGAAAATTGCTGCATCGCAGGATCGCACAATTAATCTGCATCATTTGATGGAATTTGGGGAAGAACCATTTCAGATCCGTATTCTGAATACGGATCAGGTGGTGTGTTCCATGAGAGAACTGATATCGATAGCCGGTGAATTTGTCTGACAGGAGATAGGGAGAATGAAGGGAAAACATAAAATTGTTGTTTCAACCAAACGCTTAAAATATGAGTTTGAACTGCACCGCAATCTGACTGTCATTCGTGGAGACAGTGCAACCGGAAAAACCACGCTGGTAGATATGATTCGGGATCATATCAATAACCCGTCTGGCACACCGGTGGAGCTGGTTTGTGATAAAACATGCTATGTGCTGGAGGGAAGCTTATGGAAAGCACAGTTATCGGAGATTTCAGATGGTATCGTATTCATAGATGAAGGAAATGAATTTATCAAAACAGAAGAGTTCGCGGGAACTATTCAGAAAACAGATAATTATTATGTAATTGTAACAAGGGAATCTTTACCTGCACTGCCATACAGTGCAGAGGAAATTTATGGTATCCGAACATCTGGAAAATATGGGACGTTGAGACAGAGTTATCATGAGTTTTACAGAATATATGGAACAGATACCTGTACTAACCCGGTAAAACCGGAGATGGTTCTCACAGAGGACAGTAATTCGGGTTATCAGTTTTTTTCTCACATATGCCAGGCGAATGGGTTGAAATGCGAGTCTATGAATGGAAAATCGAATGTTTTCCACTATATCAATGAACATAAAGATCAGAAAATCCTTGTAATAGCAGACGGTGCGGCGTTCGGTTCGGAAATTGACAGAGTATTGAAACTGATCCGGGAAAATGAAACAGCAGCTCTGTATCTGCCGGAATCCTTTGAATGGCTGATTTTAAAGTCTGGGGTATTGAAAAATAATCAGATAGACCAGATGTTGGATGAGCCGGCAGAATATATAGAAAGCAGGGAGTATTTTAGCTGGGAACGATTTTTCACATCTGTGTTAATTGAGAACACCAGGGATAGCTATCTGGCATATGCCAAAAAGAAGTTGAATGAGGCTTATCTTGGGGGAATGATAGAGGATGCAATTCTTAAGCAGATGGAGAAGATAGAACTGGGGTGGAAGAAAGAGATACAGGAAAATAAAGAAGAAAAAGAATTGTAAAATATTTTGATGGTATATATAATGGTATGGCAAAGAAATTTGTGAAATGTCAGGTGTTTTGGAAAAGGATATCTGTGAGTTGAAAAAAATGTTTATGTAATTTCATTTAAGGGGGCTGTCGCACTAATTAGTGCGCAGCTCCTTTTCTTGTGCAAAAAAATAACTGCCAGACCTCGAAAGAATAAATTCTGTATCGCCCAGAACACTTTTGAAGATTGTGCTTTATTCTTACATGAATGGGGATTACTCCTCTCGTTCCATGGAACTAAATTGTAAAAGAGATATCAATTTTATGTTTCTTCTAGAAGGTTCCCCGGCTCCTGATC
>JABLTO010250689.1_pt1 | contig 28901 bp, 27 predicted proteins | sample 7160091 | NCBI WGS metagenome assembly JABLTO01 (sample SAMN14651225, study PRJNA627086) | human gut metagenome | isolation source: feces | host: Homo sapiens
AAAAAGGTAGTTTGGGGTAGTGTGTTGTATGCACTTCCTGTTGCGGGTATGTTAGTTGATACGATTAACAACTGCATGAAGTTCTACTATTCGCAGACAAATTTAGTAAACAGCATTTTGGGTATTATATTTCTTCTGGTTATGTTCGTGGTACTATTTAAGAAAGCAGATAAGAAAGGGCTATTTGTTTTTGTCTTAATCGTTGTTGCGTTAATTGGCTTCATACTGTTCCCAACGACTTCTCAAAGTATTACAATGGAATCTACTATCACTTGCGAATTAGGCGGTAAAACTGTGGTGTTTTACATTAAAATGAGGGATGATGGTAAAATATTAGAAATTGAGGGCGACGAAACAGTTTATAAGGAAATAGATATTCATTCCTTGAAAAATATTCCAGACGTAGTCCATGCATTGCAAGACTATTACGAGAGTAAAGGTGGGTCATGGAATATGGAATAAATTCCAATATATCAAAAAAAGCAGGACCGAAGTCTTGCTTTTTTTTTCGTTCCTGAAAATAAACTTAAAACACCCTGAAGTTATTGTTGTTTAGGATTAAAAATAAAATAATTTTCAAAAAAAATACTTATATTATCGAGAAAACATCCATCCTTCGAATTTAAAAAAGGTCATAAATTATGAGAAATAATATTAATTTATTTATCAACTAATCGTCCAACATAGCCAAAATTTAAATTATCATTAAATTTTATTTTAACTTTTTGGGGTTAAAATTTCTCTAAAATATCTTGGATAATCAAAAGATATTTTTGTTCCAATATTCCTTAATAAAAGTATTAAAATTTATAGGGCAAAAATTAATGTAATTTAGTTTTTCCCCAAAAAAAACTGAAACTGTTGATTAATGCTATCAGGATTTTTTTTGATTCTTTTATTTACTATTTTACAGTGAGGATGACTTAACTTGCTTGAGTATCTTCAAGCACTTTGGCTACATTTTGGAATTTCACACTATCAGTTCCGAAAAGTTTTTCAATTTCTGATAACACGAATTGACTTCTATGATAATCTAATTGTTCTTTTTGAGTTGAAGTTAAATTTTGAACGTCAATAGGACCAAAATCCATGCCAATCCCTGCAAATTTATCAGTTTCTAAATCAAAAAAAACGGTGATCTTCTCTCCAAGATAAACAGAATTTGTTTCTTCATCGTAACTTGCATTGATTTCAGCTTCTATTAACGTCTCTTTTAACCAAAAATCAAATAACGTGTCTGAAGTAGATAGTGATTCTAAACTTGTAGTGCTATCTAAATCAGGTGTTGTTTTAATCCCTAACAACAAACCACATCCCCCTCCGATTAAAAAAATTGTCATTGATAATAATAACTTTTTAATCATTTTAATCCCCCTCTGGTATCGTTTACTTAATTATATCACCACAAGAGATCATTTAGTCATTCGTCTACAAAACCTTCTAAAATAAATGGTATATCATAGCAATATTCTGTTTCCTTACAGTCTTAATTTTGATTTCAATAGCCTCTGATAGTCTGATTTAGTCCAGAATCTTATTTAAGCGAATTAGATACTTATCGTCGTCTTTAAATAATTCAAGGGCTAATTTTAAAATTCGAATTTCATTTTCTTTTTGTCGTTTTTTGCGATAAAGAATAATTAAACGATCATATGGAATGTTTTGATTACATTTCTTTTGAAGACATTCCTCATAAATAACAATCGCACTATCTATTTCACCGTTCTCTTCAAGTTTTTTGGCAACAATAAATTCTTTATCAAATGCATGTACTGACTTAGATTCTGGATGATTATTAGATGCAATACTTAAATTAACTTTTTCCGAAATATTAGTTTGCAATACATCTTTATTACCTCGACAATACTTATAGACTTCATGACAGACATAACAATCATCTTCTGCTAAATGACTGTTATACTCAAGTTTTAAATACTTTTTCAATGTCGGTAGATTATACCGTCTGACTTCTTTCATTTTTTGACGAGCTAATCTAAGCGTATCTATGTAGATAAATGTTCGTCCTGACAAATTTAATCGTTGCATAGCCTCTATTAAAAAACTTAAATCAAAAGAAGCATTATGTGCCACAATCACATCCTCACCAATAAAGTCAAGTAACTGAGGTAATAACTCCTCTAATATTGGAGCTGATTGACAATCTTCAATGGTAATAGAAGTTAACTCTGTTACCTTTGGCGGAACCACTGTCGTATTGACAAATGATACAAACCTACTGACCTTCAAATCATTTCTATAACGAATAGCTGCCATTTGAATAATGTGACAATCTTTAGGATTAAGCCCCGTAGTTTCAAAGTCTAAAACCACATAATCACAAGGATATTCACATTCTTTGGTGATTTCAAATATGCGTGAAGGTATTATATTCCTCAAAAATTCTCTCCTCCTTTTCTTTGTTATTCTACTTAAAGTAAACAATGTCCTTAATCGTAAACACCTTATCAGTTATCCCTAATCGTTGAGCAGGTGTTTTTTTATCATTAAACTTCTTATTAGTTAGACAGAAATTATAATATACTCGCAAAATAGTTACTGCATAATGAGCATATTTAGGATTGAAGTTTGCATAAATATATGACTTTCCATCTCCTCTTGAAGTCGTTAAAGGTCGTTCTAACACTGAAATACTCCGATGTATTTTTTGAAAGAAATCGTCAATAGAACGCATATTAGCATGGGACATGACTTTAGCTAATTCTTCTAACTCCATCTCACGAACATCTGTCATACAGGTTAAGTAGCGAAATCCTTCATCAATTGCGGGATAAGGGAATTGAATAGGATTTTCTCCTTTATACGGATAAAATACACCATCAATCACCTTCTCTTCGTAGAAGTCATGATAAGCTAATTGCTCCTCTAAATGAGCGCAAATTCGCTGATTTGTATTTAGATGATCATAACCCCAATCTTGTGCCCATTTTTCAAATTCTCTTCGTTGCTTCATCGCAACTGCAAAGGCATCATTTCTTGTTAAACTTTTATCAACTTGACAACCAATAACATGGGACTGTTTCGTCTTTAATTCCTCAGCAAAGATTCTAAAAATAGAAGTTTGAATCGTCATATCCTGGTCATTTATAAAATAATATTTCTTAGCTTTTAAAGATTTCTTTAATAGCCACATATGAGCCATACAGGTATAAGTAGGCTTTACATGTAATCCATCCACATAGTTCTTCTTATCATCAAAAGAAAAACGCTCTAATTCATACTCTTCCTGTGTTTGTGTGTCCATTTTAATGGGTGGTTGGGGGGCATACTCATGGCGTAGTCGTTCATTTTTACGAATGTAATATAAAGTATGGTCACAATGATAGGTCATTGTATCTTGTTCAATTTCATCTAACTTTACGTTATAGTCATAAGCAAAATCAGTCCGAAAAACATAACCACTTTGTACATCTGTTGTCGCATACATATAAGTTGTTGGTAATTTGTTTTCCTCTCGATTTCCTCGCGTACCATTACTTTTAAGGCGTTTATAGTTTAAGTTATACATAAAGGCATCTGTATTTAAATATAATGAATCAAATTCCTTATTCTCTAATACTTGCGTTTCATGGCGCTCTAAAAATTCCAAACACTTACGATAAAGCCATTCTAACTTATGATAATACGTGCTGGCTCCAATTCCATTTTTACGAATGGTTCCATTCACAGGAGTACGATTAATCAAATCTTCGAACAGACTTAGTAAAACATCATTTTTCTGTTGACCATATGAAAAAGCTCGATTTTGTTTAGGTTGTTCGCTGGTTTTCTTTGCACAAGTCTTACATTTATATACTTGTGCCCCAACCTTACTAAGTCCTTGCTTAGTGAAACTTTTAGGGTGAGTTTTCGGGGTATGAGAGTAATTTGGACACTCTTCTTTGTGATAATCAATAACAAAAACATCAGGAACGACACTATTGATAGCTTCTAAGCGAGTGATTTCTTCTGCAATAGCCCAGTTGCTAAGTAAGGTCGATTTGTTACCTAATGAGGGTTGAAAAGGGCTACAACCATATACTGTACAATCAATTAAAGAATCATTTTTTGTACTCACTATTTTATAACGAGAAGGCTTACCTTTTAAGTCAGTAAACCTTTCTTGTTGTAAACCAAAATTAGGACAAAATGGGTTGGTACAAGTATTAAATTGAATTTGATACTGATTATCTCGAACTTGAAAAGTAACCGGCCTGGCCCATAGTTTACGTTCTTTTTTAGCGAATACCCCAGGAGGTAGTATTGGATATTCTGTTTGGCGTTGAGCTACCTCATCAGGAGTAAATAATGGCTCAACTGAAGCTTGAATATCTTCTTTAGTTGCAAGCTTCCTCATATGGTTCATCTTCTAACACCTCATCTGTATGATTTTCGAATAATCTTTGTTGTTCTACAGTCAAATGTTTAAGTAATCCAGATTGAAGAAATTTTTTAATACTGCGTTGTTCACTTATCCATTCTACGAAGTCTGTATCCTCCTTTAATATCTCTAAAAGAAAATGATCCAGCACTTCACCTTCTGGATAATTAGTGTACTTACTATATAACTCAAGAATAAGACGACTTGATTTTAGAATGGCATATTCTTCACTAACCGTATCAGGTCTTTTTGGTTTTAATAGTTTCATTTTTCAAATTCTCCTTTTTATACCAAGAAATATTTTACATTTCAAAGATAGTATAGTAAAATAAAATTGTCAAAAATAAATGACAAAAACAAGAGAAAAATTTCGAATTTTTGTACACTCTTATTATGAGATATTATTAGGTGATTTATCCGAAACTATATTTTTTTTTCATTAATAAATGTGCGTATTTTTGTAAACAAAATTACAATGATTTTTACATAGATTTTTGTAATTAAAATTGTTAATGTTTTTGTAGACATAAGAAAAGCGGTCATAATTTTATGACCGCTATTTTATTAGATGCAAAAAGTGTTACAAAAACTCATGTGATTTTATATAAAAATCTTAATAAACATTGATAATACAACAAAAAACAGCTATACAAAAATAGCTGTTTTTTTAGATGCAAATTTAAGAACAATTTTGTAAAAACTCTCCCAAAACGGAAACCGATGAATAGTAAAACCTTCTATTTTTTTCTCTAATTGAACTACTTTCTCCATTAGATTATTTAACCATTCATTTCTTCTTCTTTCTAGTGATGGTGTAATAATTTCATTAAAGATTTCTGTTACTAATCCCCCTACTACTGGAATCTCACTAAACATTAACTGCGCTGCTGTGTGCGCCCTATCTTTGAAATCAGGTTTTAAATCATCAAACTTCTTCATCTGCCTTACCTCCCGTAGTTACTTTTCTACTATATTAATATCACGATTATACTATATAACCATATAATTATATATTTAGATTCAAGTAAACCCTAATCGTTGCTCCCCCTGCAATGATTAGGGCTTTTTTCATACTTATAAATACTTTTTAAAAACCTTCTTCATTCTAATCATGACTTCTATCAGCCAGTCAAACTGGTCATTCCACTGATTCTTATCGCCGAAATTTACTTTCTTCTCAATAACGATTCGACTTGCCTTACGCTCCGATAGTTCCCGCCAGTCGAAAGTTAATCCAGCATCAGATTCGATTGAATCTTTATTTTGGAGCAGAGAATGAAATAAGTCTTTGTCATCACATATATAGAGTTCCACATCTAGTTCGTTGCGCTTTTGTATCTGTGACACTGCAATATGGTAGGCAGATGAGCCAATACTGAAATCCATCCAGTGATCCTTGGATGGCTGTCTTCTCTTGAAATTCTTTGAAAACTCTTCGTTTTTGAAAGCGTAGTCTTGAAAAGCCATCCAATAGTCATATCTTTTTTGCTGTATAGTAGTGATAGACTCGTTTTTCTTTACTACCTTCGTCCAATCATTTGGTTTCTCAATGACCTCGAACTTTACGGCTGGATCAGAAGTGCCGATACGATAAAGCTTTATTTCACAAAGGAAAAAGCCGATTTTATCATCCGTATGATTGTTTAGCCACTCGATAGCCGCCTTATGTTCCTCACGAGCGTGTTTCACGACCCAGATAATCACTTCTGCCGATTTACCGGATGCATAAGTGATAAGCTTCCCCAGGTGGTCATGATTAGTATCCTCCAACTGATTCTCAATGATAATTTTTCGTTCTGTTCCGGTTTCTGAGGCAAAGATATCTACATTAAAATCACCAACAGATGATTCTGTTTCCTCCACTGTAATATCTAAACCGACAGCATCAGCCAAAAGTGCGATATTATCATCCTGCGACAGCCATGGCGTAAAATCCAATGCTTCATGCGGCCAGACTGTTCGCAAGTCCTTTATTTCTTCAAGCCGACTCAAATTCACCATAGTTTTCTTCCTCCTCACGATTCATATCAATCAATTTAATGTCATCTCCCACATATTCTAACATGAATGTATTTCAACTATTTCTTGTAATGAGAGAGTTCATGATAATCAAGATGTCAATAGTTAAAGCGTGCACTCAAATTCATTTTAATAATAGATGTTCGATTAGAACATTAAAACGTTGGCTCTTTCACTTGTTCCGTTTCCCAATGATGACTAACCCTATTGATGGCGAATTTATCCATCGTTTTTAGAAAATGAACTCGTTGTTCTTCAGTTATTCCTGTTTGCATCATCAGTGTTTCTCTTAATGGATGGTGACTATTAATTAAATATTCATTACGTTTATGTAGCCGTTCCAGATACTTGGTGGCTGGAATAGAGGCAAATTTACCATTCATTCCACGATTACATTTAGGACATGCCAAAACTAAATTCCATACACCATTTAAATTGACCTCAAGCATACTGGGTTGTAGCATATGTGGGTAAAAATGATCAACATCACAAAGGTTCTCGTTCGAACTATCAATGGTAATATCATCAAAACAATAAAAACATCTTCCTTTTTGATACCCATTTAAGGCATCCCGAGCTGAAGTCACATCTTTTCTCTTTAAATTCTGAGTGATAAAAAATAGCTGATGACTATCATCATAATTCACCGATAATAAATTCTTTGCCACCCCAAGCTCCCAGGCGGTTTCAACTAAATTCCATCTGGCTTCAGCCTCATGATCAAAATCTTTAAAATAAGGAAGTTGTTGTAATTTAAAAAGATCATCCGTTAAGATAATTTTTTTATTTCTTGATGAGTAATCTTTATCATAAAACTGGACAGGAATACTACCGTTATTCACATTATGAAACGCATCAATGACATTATTAAATCCTTTTTTAACCGTTGTATCAATTAATTCATCCTGAGTGATGATTCCTTGATTAAAGTGGTTACAAGCCTCTAAAAATTGACTTCTAGCACTCGTTCCTTGTTTAGGAGCTTTTTTTAAATGCTCACATAAATGTTTGGAAAATGGTAAAGCTAGTTCTTCTAAACTAATTTCTGTTTTTCCTGTTGGAACGATTTCTAATAATGATTTGGCTAATGCAAACTTATACGAAGCACTATTTTTACCAAATAAAATAATCGATCGCCAATACGAATCTAATGACGGATACTCTTCTTCAAACCTAGCTATTTTACTCACCTATCATCACCACTCCATTTATTAATTCTTTATTCTATCATACCATTATTACACAAGATTATTGAAGATAATCTATTCCTCAATTGTTAGAGAATGAAAAATAGAATAAGAAAAGGCTAATGATGTGCAAACATGATTAGCCTCTCCATAGATTGTCTTTGTTTGTTACGGTTTAGGAATTAGGGGAATATTACTCTTTGTAATGGGATGATTGTGGTTATTTCGGCCCTATTTTATATCCGTAGTTCTATAAAGACAAGGATACCAAAACCACATAAGTTCATGTCGTTTTGTTTTTCTGCTAAGTAGTGAGGTAACGAACTCTTAGCTATGCTCCACTAATAGGGTACGGTTCTTGTGATACAGATTTCTTTTTTTAATCAGAAGATATAGTTTAGTAGAAGGAGTAAATCATAGATCAGGGCCTACCTGAACTATGATTTACGACCTTTGTATTTAGAGTTCTCTTTATAATGAAATAACCCCCAATAGTTGCCCTATCGGCAACCGTTGGGGGGATTTCAACTTCTATGGAACGTGATTTATTTCCCTGTTTAAAGATGCAATATTAATACATTTTGCGACATTCGACATGTATATTACCTTCTGAGTAAAATTCAAAGAAATAATATATATATAAGGCGAAATAGAATTCATATTTTTTCTATATACTGGCTAGAGCAAAAAACTTTTGGAAAGAATTTATATCAAAACACTCTCTATGATAAGAGTCCTGTTCAAATCATGTTAAAAACTTTTCGCCATATATATATGTTTATAAATCTAATTGTTACATTATAGAATATAAAATTTAGCTCATTAGATGAACATTTGTTGTAAAAGTCCCTTTTTATATTCAATTAAACACTTTAAATTATCTTGTTCTTTTTCTATTCTGATATCTAACTTGTAAAAAAATTGTGAGATTTTTACTTGTTCTTCATATGAAGGTACATTTACTTTTATATCTTTGATCTGCGGATATTTCAGATTCCATGTATCTGAGGTTAATCCTTGAGAATATTTTCTAAATTCATGTATCATCGTATGCATTTTAAATAAGTATGAAAAATAATTACTATATATATCTTTTTTAGGGGTTAGTACTGTATATGCCGGACTTACAATTCCTTCATATTCAGATAATCCACTTGCTCCTTGCCACATTCTCATGGAATTATAGACAATATCGCCTTTTTTTACAAGCTTATAGTTACTTTTATTCTCACTTGAATTATCTTTACTTTCTATCTCTGAACGTTTTATAACGCCCCTTTCCATCGATACAGATAATAGTTCTAAATCTTCGAATCCTTTCTCAGACCTTTCTACAAAACAATCATATATTTTGCATTTTGTCCAACTCGGATATTCATTTCCATTCTCATCTTTGAATCTTAATTCTTGTGAGAAGATTTTTTGCATGATTCCCTTTTTATAGTTCTTTAGTTCTTCGACTTTTTCTGTTTGTAGTTCAATTTTTTTATCAATTAAAGAAAAGAAAGAAGCGATTTTTTCTTGTTCTTCAAGAGATGGAACATAGAATGGATATTCACTCATATAACTCCAATCTGCTCGCGGCATCTTTGACCCCGATGAAATATTAGAAATAAAATTAAATTTATCAGTTTGTATAACATAATATAAAAACTGATTCAAAATTTTCTTACCTTCTAAAACCCATATTTCACTAGAACAAACCCCTTCAAATTCAGCTAACCAATACTTTCTCAAATAGGGTCTCAATTTACCAAAAAGCACCTGCCCTGTATCAAATTTATTCTTTACACTTTGCTGATCTTTAGAATTAAAACACCCTAATAATTGACCAGTACCTTGAGATATATTTTCTAATTCAATACACTTATATGTTTCTTCACATTTTAATGGATTATATTTGTTTTTAGAAATTTCAATAATATTACCTAATTCATCTTCTTCCCATGCATCATTAAAGTCTCTAAATCTCAGATTGGGTACATTATTCATATCATTTCCCTCCTCTTATAATCCAAGTTCTTTTAAGTAAATTGCTAGTTCTTGATCAATATTTGCAATTTCTTGATCAATTTCTATAATTCTTTGACTGACTGCTTGTAAATTAACTGGCTCTTCTTCTTCAAAGGTATCGACGTAACGAGGGATATTTAAGTTGTAGTCATTTTCTTTTACTTCATCAAGTGTTGCTACGTATGAGTATTTATCAATTGCTTCACGATTCATATACGTTTGAACAATTTTGCTCACATGTTCTTCTGTTAATAAGTTTTGATTTTTTCCTTTATCAAATTCATTTGACGCATCAATAAATAAAATATCTTCATTATGTTCACGACATTTTTTGAAAACTAAAATCACCGTTGGAATACTTGTTCCATAGAAGATATTCGCCGGTAATCCAATGACCGCATCTAATAAATTACGTTCTTCAATTAAATATTTACGAATCGCTCCTTCAGCTGCTCCACGGAATAAGACCCCATGAGGTAAAACGACTGCCATTGTTCCTTTATCATCTAATTGATAAATCATATGTTGGATAAAAGCGAAGTCGGCTTTTGATTTAGGCGCTAATTTTCCATAAGCACTGAAACGTTCATCATCTAAAAACTTCGCATCCGAACTCCAATTCGCTGAATAAGGAGGATTGGCAACAATCGCTTCAAAGCGTTCTTCGATATGTTGAGGATGTTCTAATGTATCATCATTACGAATATCAAAGTTCATGTAATTGACACCATGTAATAACATATTCATACGGGCTAAGTTGTAAGTCGTCGCTGTTAACTCTTGTCCATAGAATTTACGAACATTCGCTTCACGTCCAACACGTAATAATAAAGATCCTGAACCACACGTTGGGTCATACACATTCTTTAAGTCTTTTTTACCGGCTGTGACAATTTTAGCTAAAATTTTAGACACTTGTTGTGGGGTATAGAATTCACCTGCTTTTTTACCTGCATTCGCCGCAAACTGTGAAATTAAATATTCATAAGCATCTCCTAACACATCAATTTCAGAATTTTCATAAGCAAAGGGAATATCCGCGATATCTGCCATGACTTTCGCAATTAAAGCAGAACGACTTTTCACATCGCGTCCTAATTTACTTGATGTTAAATCCATATCATCAAATAAATGATCGAAGTCTTGTTGACTTTCATGACCAATCGTTGATTCGGTAATATTATTGATGGCTCCTTGTAAGATCTCAATATCAAATTTACGTTCTTCAATTAACGTTAATAAGTGAGAGAATAAATAGTCAGGCTCAATGAAGTATCCAATCTGATGAATTAATTCTTCTTGTAACGCTTCACGATATTCTTCATCTTGCCAAGCCTCAGCGTAGCTAATTCCGTCTTCCTCTAATAATTTTGACGCACGACTTTCTACATTTTCCGATAAGTAACGATAAAAAATTAACCCTAAAATATAGTTTTTAAAGTCATACGCCTCCATTGTTCCTCGTAACGTATTGGCAATGGACCATAAACGAGCATGTAAATCAGCTTGTTGTTGTTTTTGAATGTCACTCACTGTCATCTAAATTTCCTCCTTCAAATATTGAATCATCAAGTGATTCATTACCTTTTCTTCTAATTTTCGTTTTTCTATTAATAACTTTTGGCGTTGACTCTTTAATCGGTAAATGGACCCTAATTTTTGTTGAAGCGCTAAAGGTGGGACCTCTATCTTTAACTCCCTTAACATTTGAACCGATAAAGCACGGATAATCGAACCTTGCATGGCTAACGTTAACTGTTTTTGAATTTGTGGATGCTCATTGAAGTACCATGCTACATAATCAGGATCAATGCCTTCATGACACTGTAAATAGGCAAAGTTAGATGGAATCACTCGATTCTCATAAGTGGTGGTTATCACAAAGGCTTTATAGGACGTTAACCCGATGACCACCATTCCTTGTTTAGATAGCGTTAAATCTTTCAAACGTTTTTCAGATACCTTTATGAATTGGGATTGGATTTTTACATCATGGTTTCCTGTTTCTTTACTTAACTCTTGCATCGTAAAGAGTTCGAACCCTTGAAAGGCTTCTCCTGGTTTAGCCTCGATACGAGATAAGGTCAACCCAATGGATAACTTACCCATTTCCTCTAATTTCAATCTTTCACCACCCTTCTCTTTTTATTTTATTACATAAAATTATCTGTCTCAAAGGCTTTTAACTCTTGCAATCTCTTATCATTCCATTTGTTTAATAAAGGTTTTATAAATTGCTCTATATCTAATGAATAACCCTTTAAAACTTCAAGTGATTGTTCCTTCAGTGGTATAGTAATATGTGAAATACAAATATTAGTTATTTGATTATCCTGTTCTCCATCCCAATCAATTAGATAAGCAACATTCAGTAAAACTGCTCCCCATTTTGCTTGATAGAAGATTACTCCAATACCAAAAGATACTTCTTCTATATCATTCGACATACAAATTTTAAATTTAGAGTATAAATCTTTACTATGAAAATCAATGACATAATTTATATAACTTTCAGGCTTATTGTACATTTTATCTAATGATAATAAGACATTACCAAATAAATTATTTTTATAGTCCACTTTAACCTCTTCTTGATAAATCAGTTTATTTAAAGAAACTAAGTTATGGAACTCGGTATAATTTACTATTTTTTCTTTTAGATCACCACTATTATAAATTTCTCTCGAAGTTAATTCGTTGAAATCAACTACTTCTGTAATTGAATAATTATTAAAAGTTAATGAATTTAAACATGTATCTATCAGATCTATACATCGCTCTTGTATCTTGTTACGTAACTCCCTTAAATCCCTTTTTTCTATCGAGGATTTTACAGTAGTAGATCTTACCTCTGAAACTTTATCCTTCCATACTGCAAAAGGATAAAATCCTGAAATACGACTTTCAACCACAGGTGTCTGTGAAAATTCACTGTGTTCAATGGTATTTTTCTGAACAAAATCCACAATCCTATTGAATGTTAAATATCCGTCTTCATCATACGAAGAAGGATTACTAATATAGGATAGTAAATTATGTGTAAGTAAGCCATGTTCTAGGTCTGCACGTTCTTGGGCTCCTTCCATCGAACGACACGCATATAAAAACGAAGCTCCTTCAGATGAATTAATAAATTTTGAAATATTATTGTCGATACTTCGAGTTAAAACCTTATTCCCTGATTGACAAGCATCGATTATATATGTTTGAACTCTAGGGGTTAATGAACAGAAGTCTTCAAAAATCTCCTCAATCGGATAAGGTGAATCCTGAAACCATAACACAGATTTATCATTACTCTGTGATCCATGTCCTGCAAAATAGAATAAAATACTGTCTACATGCTCTCTAAAGTTTTCTTTAACTTTTCGTAGATTTTCTAAATACTGCCCCGTAATATCTTTTAAACTATTTTCTTCATTACTAATTATTTTAAAGATATTCTTTTCTTCGAACATACAATATTCTATTAATGTTTGAGCAATCGAATCAGCATCATTTACACAATAATCTAATGGATTATTACTATAATCATTAATTCCAATAATAATTGCATATCTTATTTCTTGAGACATACCCTTCTCTCCTCCACTGTTATTTATACAAATAGCATAGCAAAAAAACAACACACTCGTCAAGAAGATGAGTGTGCTATTTTTAAAAATAACAATTTTAATTGTATTTCATCGTATGATCCACAATGAAATCTTTAACTTTTTTGACTTTACGTTTTTTAGCTAATAACTTATCTACCACCGCATCAGAAATCTCCTGATGATTTAAAATTCCGGCATATTGATATTCAGCCACAAACTCATGAATCACTTCTTCATCTAAGTTGACTTCCTGTGCAAAATATTTCACTTCTTCTTGGCGTGATTGCTCTTCAAATTCATAGTATGCCTCATCAATGGAATCTTCTGGTGATAAATGAGGAATCACTTTATTTAAGAAAGATTTTAATAAATCAACTTTTAAACGTAATTCTTCGTTATCCGCACGATCGAGTTCTGTCATAATGTCTTTAATATCTTGATCCCTTTGCTTAGTATCTGTTAAGTCGATATTTCGAATCAGGTTCATAATGTAGCTAACATTGATTTTATCGGTATGCATGATTTCAATACAAAAATCAATATCGGCTAACACGGACGCCTTTTCACCTTCCGCACGTTTGACTTCATCATAAATTAAGAAATATTTACTCTTAAAATCTTGATACGTTTGTTCTGAGATTCCAACTTCCTCTTCATTAAATTCAAAATCAGTGAAGGTTTCTAATTTAACTAATGCTTTGGATAATTCACGGAAGCATAAAATAAATTGACGTTTTTCTTCTTCTGTTTGAAGCCCGTCCACCTCTTGTGGCGTTTGGGCTAGTTCATATAATCGTTTTAATTCCGCATGGAAACAATTTAAATAGTAGTCGTAGCTTTGCATTAAAACGGTGTCGGTATTATTCGTCTGTGAGAATAAACGAATGGCATCATCCGTATTCTCTTTTAAGTTGCGGTAACAAACAATATTTCCATAAGGCTTCGTTGTCTTTTGAACACGATTCGTACGAGAATACGCTTGTAATAAATCATGATACTTTAAATTCTTATCAACATATAGGGTGTTTAAGGTTTTGGCATCAAATCCCGTTAAGAACATATTGACCACTAACAGAATATCTATTTGTGCATTTTTCACACGCTTGGATACATCTGAAAAATAACTAGAAAACGTATCTGTTGAATAATTCGTCTTAAATAATTGATTATAATCGGTAATCATTCGCTCTAAACTATCACGAGAATGCTCATCACGCCCTTCACTGTCTTCATTCGCTCCAAATGTAAAGATTCCAGCAATTTTTAGCTTATGATTGATGGCTTTGAACGCATCATAATATTTAATTAACATCGGAATACTTTGAACCGTAAAGATAGCTGTGTATTCTTGGTTACGTGTTTTTGAAGCATGATTATTAATAATATGGTTAGCGATTTCTTCAATACGCTGATCATTCATAAAGATTTCGTCCGTATTAATCGCTTTAACTTTAGTATCATCAAACTCATCATAATTTCCACGAATCGTATTAATGTATTCCACCGAGAATCCTAAGACGTTATTATCATTAATCGCATCTTTAATTAAATAGGTATGCAGACATTTTTCAAATAGATCGGCTGTGACACGCCCATCTTGACTCTTGTTCTCTTCAAAACGTGGCGTTCCTGTGAAGCCAAAGTATTGAGCATTGTGGAAGTGTTTATTGATCGCTTTATGCATGTCACCAAACTGTGAGCGATGACACTCATCAATAATAAAGATGACTTTATCATCACGATACTGTTCCATAATTTTTTCATAGCGTGGAGACTTAATCGCATTTGACATCTTTTGAATCGTCGTCACAATCAACGGACGATTAATATCTCTAATTTGTTGAACGAGCTTTTCGGTTTTATCCGTGGTATCAACTGAATCTGGTTCAAACTTGTTGAACTCTTTAATCGTTTGACTATCTAAATCTTTACGATCGACTAAGAAGAAAACTTTCTTAATACTTGGTTCATTCGCTAAAATTTGACTGACTTTAAATGACGTTAAGGTTTTTCCACTTCCTGTCGTATGCCAGATATAGCCGTTGTTGTTTGTCTCTAACGCTCTTGTCACTAATGTTTCTACGGCAAAAATTTGATAAGGTCGCATGACCATTAAGGCTTGATCGGTTTCATTAATCACCATATAACGAGCAATGACTTTTGAGATTTGACATTTTTCTAAGAACGTAAAGGCAAAATCATTCAAGTTACTAATTCGTTCATTTTCCGCATTCGTCCAGAAGAACGTCTGACTATACATTAACTCTTTATCCGTATTGGCGAAGTATTTGGTATCTACCCCATTACTAATCACAAACACTTGAATGTAACGATATAAGCCTTGATATGAATGTTTACGATAACGATCAATTTGATTGAACGCTTCTTTCATATCTAATCCACGACGTTTTAATTCAATTTGAACTAAAGGTAATCCGTTGATTAAAAGTGTCACATCATAACGATTCGTATATTTCCCAACAACCGTTGTTTGTGCTGTGACTTGGAATCGATTTTTACACCAGTTTTGACAGTCAAAGAACTCCACATACATCGTTGATCCATCTTCACGCTCTAACACAAATTTATCACGTAAGATTTTCGCACTTTGGAAGACACTTTTTCCTTCAATATGACGCATGATACGTTCAAACTCTTTATCTGTAAATGGCACGCCATCTAATTTCGACTCATTATGTAACGATAATTGTTTTCTAAAATTTCGAACTAACTCTTCCTCATTTGAAACAGTGACTTTTTCATAACCTAGATCAACTAACTGCTGTATCAACTGTTTCTCTAATTCGGCTTCACTTTGGTATGACATTTCAATACCCCCTAGCAACATTCTCAATATAAGTGTACCACACATTAATTAGTTTAACGTTGATTTTCACCTAATAAATAGTATCTACTCATATTTTCCCTAAATATGTAATATCATTATTACTTTTACAATTAGGCTCTAAATTTATATTTGATTTTCGCTCTTTTTTGCTAATTGGCTTTAATCTAGATTTTAGTTTTAACTCAGCACTTCTCCCAACTTGTTTTTGTTCATGTGTAGGTGGATTTTCATATTTATCATTAGTGGCTACATTTATATTCAATTTTTGGCTTTCTTTGCTAATTCGCTTTAATTTAGGTTTTGATTTTAACTTAACACTTCTTCCGACTTGTTTTTGTTCATGTCTAAGCGGCTTTTTATATTTATCATATTTTACCCAAAAATATGGCTTTTCTTTACGCACTACCTCTCCTTTTCCATGCTTATCATGATACACTTTCTGCCACATGAATAATTAATTTTTATCTTTCAATCAATTCTTATTCAATTGATCTTAGGCTTTACTTTTACATAAACAGTCCCAGCTGTGAAAGCAATCCTGATGCAATGATGCTTCCTGTTATTCCTTCTAAAACATTTCTAATCGTTGCAAGCCCCTCTTGAAAATAACTCTTCTCAGACAAATTTTGTGACAAATTACTCTCGATTCCCTTCACCGCACTCTTTAATCGCTCGAGCTCTGAATGTTCTAATTTTAAATTATCAATATTTGATTTTAAGAAGATAATATATTCACTTAATTTCTCCGTATCTATCGCTTCATTTAAGCTCATTTGCTGAGTTGAAGATACTGTCTCATTTTGTACCTGGATAGGAGAGTTACTAAAATTACCATTTAAATAAAAATTATAACTATTTCCTTTTTCCTGTGCTACTTTCTTTTCAGCATCTGTAAAAGTCATTCCTTCTCCCATTATTCCATCCTCCTCTAATCTCAATGACCACTCTAGAACTATGTTTCTAACGCGATCTAATATTGATTGAATTTGTGCCTTACTAAAAACTAGTCTATAATCTGTAGAGTATTCAAACATTTCACCTAACATACTCCTACATGCTCCATTAATAACCATAGAAATATGTCCACTATTAGAATTATTTAAAGCCTCAAGCTCACTTACTGATTGTGTAACTTTTATAGTAGTAATCATTTTTTCTAACTCTCTGTCAGTTATTTGTGTCGACACCCATCCACAATAAGGATTGAAACCCTTTAGCTCAGAATAAATTTGTCGGTATTCAGGAACCTCAAATTCAGAATTATACCCATTAATTTCACAGTTAATCCATTTCTGAAAATCAACTATATTTAACTTCCTAGAAACTATGTATGCCTTCCTAAGAAGATTTGTAATAGATGAATTACTGTTATACGCTTCTCTTTGGAGCTCTAATACTAAAGATTCCATAGTCATCCCTCCTTATAAAATAATTTTATAGCTATATCCTATCTTTTTCCATAAAAAAACATCCCCCTACTATGAAATACTTTTATTAAATATATGACTAAACTACAATTAGTGCACCTGCCCTATAAAATAAAGCGTGTGAGGCCCCCACCGTAAGGCTCAGGTATGGGCATAATTGTCTGTTTAGTTTTTTTTATGGAAAGATGTATTTAGATTGCTACTTGTAGCAGGATGCCCATGATTATTTCAATCCTTTTTTATATCCCTATCACTATTAAGGCATGGATACCAACACCGCATTTATGCCGTGTTGGTTTTCTTATGGTTGGTAAAATATCCTTCCACTTAGAAGAACGAGCCCTTTTTATGAAGTCTTAATTCTTTAGGAAGTGAGAATTAGAATCATGAAGAGCTAATCGTTGCTAGCACATAGCAACCGGTAGCCGCTTCATGAACCCTTGTATGAAGAAAATCGCTAGGTATGCTAATGAGGTTCCCGCTACGTTGAATAATCTTAGTTAAGCAAAAAAGCTAAGCAACAAACCCCAACGCCCCAATATCGGCACGATATGGGCAAATAAGGGGATTGCTGCTTAGTGATTGTCTTGTTCTAAGATAAAACATCCAATAAGAAAAGGCTAATGATGTTAATTCTCTTCTGACATGATTAGCCTATCCATTGATTTTATAATATTTTTTTGTGAGCATTGAAGTTTGTTGAATTCTTGTAGCGGGATGCTTGTGATTAGTAAGAGAACTACTGTTACAAATAGCACTTTAAAATCCCGCTACGATGAAACCCTCTTTATTCTTCATAGAAACTAAGCACCAAGCCACCTGCCCAAAAACCTCCACATGGAGGTTAGCAGAAGTGGATTGATGATTAGTGATGATAAATGATTCTAGCTTGAAAAATCTAATAAGAAAAGGCTAATGACGTGTAATCGTGATTAGTCTATCCACTTGGAATAAAAAAACATTCAAAAAATGAAACTTAAAATCTCTCCATACCAAGTAATTGATTACCAATAAAATTCTCTAATACGGCTAGAATAAAACCTTTTAGCAAAAGATTATCCAAGATTAATGACTGCCTCTAAACATAAGGATAAGGCTATTTCAAATGAATCTGCACCCCATCCTCTTTCATCATAATGATGAATATCAGCTAATGTATCGGCTGTAAATAAAATTTGTCCAAATAGTATATTTCTAAACTCTGCACATGCAGCTAAAGCAGAACATTCCATTTCAACAACAGTACAACCTTCGTTTCTTCTATACTCCACTTTATCTTTCGTCTCTCTGAAAAAGCCGTCTGTTGTCCATGCTATGCACTCAATATATGAATAATGATGTTGATTTAACGTCTGTTCAATCGCTTTTAATGCACTTGGGTTTAAGTCAACATATCTTGAAGGAGGTAAATAATGATATGACGTTCCTTCATCTCTTAGAGCCTTGATTGGAACTAAAAACGTATTTTCTGGAATATCAATCAGTGCCCCGCATGATCCAGCAGAGATGACTTCCTTAACGCCATAACTAATTAACCAATCTAAAATTTGAGTTGCTGGAGCAGAACCAACAGGTGCTTGGCATAAACAAACGTCATGTCCTTGATAGTGAGTAACGTAAATAGGATAAGTTTTAGTTGCTGATTCAAACGTGCCGACAAATTTACAATCATGCTGACGCGCATATTCATCAATCCAATCACCTAAGAATGCAAATACTGCTTTTTGGGGTAATTTTAAATTTAATTTTTCGTGATTAGGCATTAGAACCGAGTGTGGATTATCATCATACTCTAATATAGGTATTTCATTTTTGATTATTGCCATCTTATCCATCTCCTTAAGCTTTAATACTATTAAAATAATCTTTTAATCTGTTTGCTTACTTAAATACTCAGCTTTTGATAGATTATAATAAAGCGTATTTACCTCTTGATTATCTAATAATTTTCTTTTTTCACGTTTTGTAAATTGGTAGTTAAATCCACATTTTTCATTTACTCGTTTAGAATTATTGTTAAAATCAAAATGTCCACACCAAATTAAATCTAAATTAAGTTCATTAAATCCGTAATTTAATAAGCAGTTTACAGCTTCTGGTATAAAACCCTTCCCCCAATAGTTTGGGTTTAATACATATCCAATTTCTCTTTGTTTTAAATCATTAAGTGTTTCATCTGGTTTTCGATGATGTAACCCAATACTTCCAATCACTTTATTTTCAGATTTCAAAACAATCGCATAAGAATCATTATTTTTTATAAACATTTTAATGATTTCTTTACTCTCCTCCTCATTTTGATGAGGTTTCCATCCTGCATTTGGGCCAACTAATTCACTTTTTGCATATTCATATAAATCTGAACTATCACTTTCCTGCCAATTCCTCAAAATTAATCTTTCGCTATTTAAACTAAACATAAAATATTCCTCCCTTTAGTTTTTAATTTGATTTATATTACCATTTTATCCTAAAAATGTAAATTATCTATTATCAATATTTATCTAAAATAAAGCCTTTTCTTTTTAAATCGAATATTTTTTAAAATGGCTCTGTTAGACATAAATGTTGAAATTTGCATAGCTTCTGAGAAATGTGGTAAACTAATACAAACAAAAGTTTGGAGTGAATGTCTATGCCAACCATTAATAGCGTTATGGCTGATGTTATGTTTTTAACTGATTACCAAAAAGAGATATTAGCAAATCGTATATTTGAAATGTTGTCGTTAAGTCCCGTCACAATAAAAGAGTGTCGTGAGGCTCGCTTTGCTATGGGGCAAAAGTGTCCACATTGTGAAAGTAATGATATTTCTAAGTTTGGTAAAGCTAACTCTAAACAACGTTATAAGTGTAAGTCATGTTCAAAGACATTCACTGACTTTACTAAATCAGCTCTATCAAGTTCTAAAATTTCTTTATCAAAATGGTTGGAATATACTAAATTAATGATTTTAGGGTCAAGTATTCGTAAATGTGCTGAACGTATTGATGTTTGTATTAAAACATCTTTTTATATGCGTCATCGTATCTTAGATGCTATCCGTATGGCTATTGGGATGGGACATTTAGAAGGTATTATTGAAATGGATGAAACATTCTTTGCGGAATCATTTAAGGGAAATCATAAGAAAAGTGGATTTCCAATGCCGCGTCCATCTCGCAAAAGAGGTAAAGAGGTGACAAAACGTGGAATTAGCTCAGAACAGGTTTGCGTGTTAACAGGATTAGACCGCTATGGCAATATTTATATGGAATTGATTTGTAAGGGACGATTTAAGAGCCAAGATTTAAATAGGGTCTTAAAAGGTCATATTGAACAAACATCTACGTTGTGCACCGATAGTCATAAAGGATATATTCAATTTGCAAAAGATTTTGGCTTAGAGCACAAACAAATTAAATCAGGACACTATTTAACAGAAGATTTTTACTCTATACAACGGTTGAATTCCTTTCATAGTCGCTTAAAAAAGTGGATGGAGAAATTTAATGGAGTTTCAACGAAGTATCTTGTTAACTATTTATATTGGTTCAAGTGGCTTGAGTACATTAAAGATGATAAAGAAGTTATAAAAGGGAAACACATGCTTATTCAAGCTGTTTCAAGTCAAGTAGAGATTAAAATTGAAGATTACAAAATAAGAGGGGCGCTATACAGATAATTTATTAATCTTAAAGTATTGTTAAAAAATCTCAAAATGCATATAATAACTATAATAATATATATGGAGGGATTCGGAATGAATAATGAATTAATAGGGCAGATGATTGCAGGTACTCTTATTTCTTTGATTCTCGGTGGAATTGGATTTGTACAATACAAATCAGATACCCCTTTCAACATCGGATTTAATAAAGAGGGTTACAATCCAAAAATTGTTTCAAAAATTATTGGGATACATGTTATGATTTTTGCAGCACTTCTCTTTGTTTTTCCACTAATTCTCAATCAAATGAAAGGAATAGGAGATTCGAAGTTAATTGGAGCAATTTTTGCGTCAGCAAGTATAATAATTCTCTGGATAAGTATTAACATCTCAATTAGTAAAACTGCGAAAACAACATCCAAAGCAATAAAAAACAATGATTAATCCATCATTGTTTTTTTATTTTTCGCTGTGTTAGACAATATTGTTGGTAACTTGAATAAGACTTCTTAAATGTGGTAAACTAACTATAAACAAATGTTCGAGGTGACTTTATGCCAACGTTGAGTGATATAAAAACTGATATTTTAACTTTAACTAATGAACAACAAGCTAATTTATTAAATTATATTTCGGAAATTTTATCTCTCAGTCCTGTTTCAATGCAAGACTGCCGAGAGGCACGATTTTCTAAAGGTAAATCTTGTCCTCATTGTGGAAGTCATGAGGTTTTTAAATATGGAACTTCATTAGGAAAACAACGTTATAAGTGTAAATCTTGTCTCCGAACATTTACTGACCTTTCAAAATCTGTTTTATCCAGTTCAAAGCTACCATTAACGGATTGGTTAGAATATGCCAAATGCATGATTTTAGGCTTTAGTATCCGTCGTGCGGCTATTCAAATTGGGGTGTGTGTCAAGACCTCTTTTTACATGCGTCATCGAATTTTAGATGCCATTCGTCCATACATCGGAATGGGGCACTTAGAGGGTGTTGTAGAAATGGATGAGACATATATTGCTGAATCTTTCAAAGGAAATCATGTAAAGAGTGGATTTATCATGCCTCGACCATCTCGTAAACGCGGTGGAGAAGTAACGAAGCGAGGGATTAGTTCTGAACAAGTTTGTGTTTTAACAGGTTTAGACCGCCAAGGAAATATCTATGCAGAACTCGTTTGTAAGGGTCGTATGAAAAGTTCTGATTTAAGTCGTGCATTAGAGGGTCACATTGAAGTTGGCTCTATTTTGTGTACCGATAGTCACCAAAGTTATATTCAGTTTGTTGAGGAGTTTTGATTAGAACATAAGAGAATTGAAAGCGGGAAGCGTAGAACAGATGACTTCTACAACATTCAACGTCTTAACTCTTTTCATAGTCGCCTTAAACTATGGCTATCACGATTTAAAGGAGTATCAACTAAATATTTAGTCAACTATCTTTATTGGATGAAGTGGTTAGAGTATTTCAAAGATGATAAAGAAGTTTTGAAAGGGAAAAATATGCTTCTCCAAACAGTATCCAGTCAACTTGAGCTAAACATTGAAGATTATAGAACGCGAACTGCTTTATTTAGATAGCATTTACCTTTTTATTCCAAATACCTTATAAGTTGTGATATAATATTTTAAAAGAAACTTAGTTAAATGAGGTAGATGTATGAAAAACTCTTTTTTGATTCGTAATTTTCGTAGAGCCATCATTTCATTTGTAACAGGTATTTTAATTATTCTATTTTCTACTCCAGTCGCTCAGTTTATTTATACAAGTGTAGAAGAAGTTGAGGGAGCTTACACTTTAACCTCTATGGATGAAACAAGTGCTTTGTGGCTAATGATTAATTTGAATGTAATCGGTGCGATTATAAGTATTGCTGGTGTAAGTGGTTTAATATTGATTGGATACTTATACTATAAAGATTTAGAAATGAATAATTAAAAAAGAAGAGGATTGAATTAATCCTCTTCTTTTTTTGATTATTGTAACAACATTTTTGTCTAACAGAGCTTTATTTTTTATTAATATCAACAATATTATCTAACAGAGCTTTTAAAATTTATTCCAATAACATAAATGTGCTGTTCTCCCAGTACTTATAAACTATACTTTCTTCTCTCCTATGATAATAGATTTAGATTCAAAAAAAACTAATCGTTGCTCCCCCCTGCAACCATTAGTTTTTTTTTCATTCCTAAAGATTATCCCGCTACTATAAATTACCTTTTTTAATAAAGCAACTAAATATCAAATCACACCTCACCCGACGTATGCAATAGGCGGGTGAATCGGTGGGATTGATCATTTAGTGACTCTTTCTTTTGGGGATAAGATTTTATCTTTCCTTGTAGCGAGATGCCTATCATTATTTCAATCCCCTTTTAGATCCCTAGCACGATAAAAAGCATGGATACCAAAACCACATTCCTGTCGTTTTGATTTTCTTATTTGTCTTGCAATATCAGTATTATCTTTAATCAGAAGATAGTGTTTAGTAATGAGAGTAAATAACCGTTCAGCGCCTACCGTTTAAGGATCATGACTGAACGGTTATTTGCAGACCTTGTATTTATATTTCTCTTTATAATGATAAAAGCCTCAATAGTTGCCTTGCAACCGTTGAGGCTTTTATCAATTTCTAGGTACTAAGCTTTAGTCTTTATCCACAACGAAAAATCTCCCGCTACAATGAATCACCTTTATTAAATACAATACTAAACATCAATCGCCACGCCCTAACCATACGCTAGGATGGTGGCACGGGTGGATTGAATGGTTAGTGATGACCTTGTTCTAAGATGATAAATACGATAAGAAAAGGCGAATGATGCAATCGCATGATTAGCCTATCCATTTTCTTACTGTTATTCGTGAGCATTGAATTTTCATCATACCTAGTAGCGGGAGGAGATTGATTATTTAAACTTATCTTTTATAACCTATTCAAAAATATAAGGATACCCAAACCACATCTCTTGCTGTCGTTTGGGTTTTCTTATTGCCTATCTACCTAGACATTCCCTTGTATGAGAAGATTGATTTACTTTATACTAGATAGCTTTTAAATAAAATAAGATTTAAATGAAAGCCCCCAATCGTTATTGATAACCGTTGGGGGCTTTCATTCCTTGATACCTAGTCTAATTCTTTATCAAAAAATGACTCTCCCGCTACTTAGAATTATCTTAGTTAAATATAAATACCTAACTATCAAGCATCCCACCCTCACCATACACCAGTATGTGAGACACAGGGAGGATTGATAGTTAGTGATGATAAATCTCCTATGTGAGACACAGGGAGGATTGATAGTTAGTGATGATAAATCTCCTAGTGTTAAACATCAAATCAGAAAAGGTGAATGACGTGCAAGCGTGATTCGCCTATCCTTTTTCTATTGTTATTAGTGGACATTGAAGTTTTAATGCGACATGGTAGCGGGAGGCCTATGGTTAGTCAAACTGCATTTTTAATTCATTCTTAAAGAATCGTGGATACCCACACCGCGATTCTGCCGTGTGGGTTTTCTTATCTCCTAACTACATAGATATTCTCTTGTATCAGAAGATTGACTTTATGGATAATAATCCCTTTTAAATAAAAAATATTAGATCATTATTCCATCCCAATCGTTGCCTGGCAACCGTTTGGGATGGAATGCTTTATCTCTTCTAAGATTATATCTGGGTATGATAGTCCTGCTACTATGAATCATCTCCGTTCATCATCAAAAACTAAACATCAATCGCCCACGCCAAACCATCTCACAGATGGTAGCGACCAGGGCAAGATTGAATGTTTAGTGATGACTTTGTTTTAGAATGAAAAATACCATAAGAAAGGGCTAATGACGTCATAACGTGATTAGCCTATCCATGCTTTATTGTGTTTATTGGGGAAGATGTAGTTAGTAGTTTTCATAGTAGCGGGATAAGGGGGATTTTTTCAATCACCTTTTATATTTTTATTACTATAAAGATAAGGATACCAAAACCACATTCCTGTCGTTTTGATTTTCTTATTTGTCTTGCAATATCAGTATTATCTTTAATCAGAAGATAGTGTTTAGTAAAGGTATTAAATCATAGTTATCTTTATAAGAAAATACCCCAATAGTTGACTTATCATCAACCGTTGGGGTATTTCAATTTCTATGAACGAGAACTTCTTCTAGGTATTGAAAAAAGAATGTCCCGCTACTATGAATCAATCTCCATTAAATAAACAAAAGACTACTGTTATTCAGTAGCCTTTTGTTCTAATTCCATTTGTTTTAACATTTCTATCACTACACGTTCCTGATGTTCAAATTCTTTTGCTGAGTCAAGATCACCTTGCTCAATGCAATGCTGTTTGCTACACTGACACTCTAATAAATATCTTTCAATATATTTCTTTGCATCAACAAATCCTAATACATCCATCTATCAATCACCCCCTACAATGTTATTATACAAAAATGCTACTCATTATTCATTAGTAGTGTCTGATGTTTTTTAATAGCGTGTAGCATTCCAATATTCTATTAACACATTAACTACTTTCCGTTTTCTTATTTCTTACCCTGCTTTAACTTATTATTTGGGCAGAAATGTAATTTGATAATTTCTCGTAGCAAGATAGTTCATGATAATTAAGTTTTTAACACTTAAAGAGAACATTGAAGTTCATTTCAATAATAGATAATATATCTTTTAAGTATTCTTCATCAGACGTTGTATACGGACTTTGGACCTCGGTAAATGTTTGGGCTATTCAACGCTTCTTTTTGGTCTGTACGGACTTTGTTTTAGGTTGCGTGGAAAACTCCCCGAGTTTTCAATGAGGTTTACTCTTCTAATCATGTACAATACACATACACGCCGAATTAATGGTGAGTCGATGCTTTTGCTGTGCCTAGTTTCTCATCTTTTGCCTTCACATTTTTCTCATGAGTCCACCAGCTCATTATTTAGAGAAATGTCTAATTTTTTAATTCATTAATAATATCAAAAAAGGAGAACCTTTCGTTCTCCCTCGTTATTTTCTTTTCACGTATTTTGAGTTTAGGCTGATATATCCGACACCGGATTTGAGTTTACCTAAGCCATTTTCTTCTTGAATGATCGTGTAGACTTCTCCCCGCTTAACAGTTCCCACAATTTTAGAATTAAAGTCGGCTTTTTGTCTAATGTTCAGTTCATCACAGATGATTTCAACTAAGAAACTTTGAGTCGTTGCAACAACGGTATTAGCACTCACCTTTTCCACGTCATCGATCCAAACCCATGAAATAATATCCGATAACAACAGTTTATCTCCCGCTACCTTTGTGACTTCATAAATCGAGCCTTTCACAAACCATGCCAGTTCTTGTCCTGTTGCATACTGTGTGGCTGATTCCTTCACTCGAACCTTCTCACCGACTATAAAGCCTGATGAGGATACTACGGGGATATCATTTAAATAACTTTTAATCATTTGAATGAAGCCATTCCATCCTTTATCTAAAGTTCGATGGGGGCAATATTTATTGCTAAAATCTTGATGTTTCTTTACTTTCTCAATGCCCCAACCTCGCTCTCTTAAAAGAGTGGCGATAAAGTGTGCGGCATTTTTTTCAGCCTGATCAAAGCGTGTTCCCCCTGATTTAGAATAACAAATCTCAACTTGAATTCCTTTGCGATTCCCTTTTCCATTCGCTCCATCGCCACATGCCCAAGCATTTCGATCAATTGGTAATCCTTGCACGACTTCTTGATCATCAACGGCATAATGAAAAGAGACTTGATTTTTATTACCAATCATATAGGCAACCTCATTCTCTGCGGTTGCATCATTAGCGGTATTATGAACGACGATAAATTCAGCAGTCATGGAATATGGACATTTGATTGAATAGATATCTTGTGCAACTAAGTTTTGTTTAATAGTATACATTTTTATTCTTCCCCCTCTAATGTAACTTTTAAGCGTTCTACAGATTTCATGATAAAGTTTGGTAATGGCACCCCAACTTCGCCTAAATTTTCAAATAAGCTCACGAGTTCAAAAAGTCCAAAAAAGCCTAACATCACATGGCTAAGTCCTATGTTAGACTGTTGAAGGTTTAAGACTTCTAGTACCTCATTTGGAATAAGCGAAACAAAGTTTAATTCAATGAGAGAATCCATCACAATAAAAACTAATAATGCCAGTAAAACACCCGCTTTTCTAATCAATCCATTAGTCCCAACTGTTGAATTTATTCCACGCTTTTGAGCGACGGCTTTAAATATCCCACTGAGAATATCGCATATCATCAAAAAAGCAACCAATGTCATTCCCCCAACTGGCACCACAATTTCATGTGAAAAGACCTCTATCATTTTGGTTGCTATCACGTTTCACACCCCCTTTCAGATTAAAAATTAGCCTTCATCATTTACTTAGTTTGGCTCGACTGACTGGACTAAGCCCCAACTGAATACATCCCTGCCAAAAAATCTTCTGATAGTCTTTTTCGATGTTAGCCGCAGGATTTTTAACGAGCTTTTCCCCTTGCTGAATCAATAGCCCCTCTTGATCGAGCGATTCCCTTGCTTGACGCATTCGATAGATCGCATAGGCAGTCATTTCAATTAAATCAATGTCCAAATTACTTAACACATCTGCCCCCTCTAAATGCCAGGCCTTTCCCTAGCAATGGAGGATACATTTTCTTCGAAAATGCCAGGTGACCCATCGCCTCATACCATCTTTTGACTTCATCAGGCAATCCCTCTCTTGCACTGTAAGCCAAGTCACAATTTCCTCTTAATCTGTTTTCCATTTTCATTTCCCCTTTCATTTATTGCTATTAAAAAAGCCATTCAGTTGAACGGCTTAGAAGAAAATATAAGAGACTTTCTTGAATTTTAAAAAATAGTGATGAGTAAATGGAGGAGATTCTTGTAATATTTCGTAATCATTACAATAATAAGTATACTTCCATTTACGTTTTCATCCCAGTAAGGTTCAATTGCATACACTTTCACTACCTGCTTAAAATAATATATAAAAACTTTATTTGACTGATTACATCAGTTTCAGTTTTGGGATGCAAAAAATAAAATTACATCAATTTTTACAAACAAAAAAGCAGTCATTTTTACAATGGCTGCTTTTATTGTAATATCAATGCTTTTTAGTATTTATAATCAAAAAAATCATCATTTTTTCAGAGATTTTTACACCTATAAAATTTGTGGTAATAATTTTATTACCGCTATTTTTATGTCTGTAAAAAGTGCTGTAAAAGTTCTTGTAATTTAGGATGAAAAACTGTTAGTAAAATTGATTGTAAAAATAATTGTAATTTTCAATACGAAAAATAATGATTTCGGGAGATAGTTCCCTATCTATTGGGAAAACTAATTTTATAAAAGTAGTTGTTATTTTTCCCCATTTTTGTCATTTATTTTTGACAACTACTATTTTACTATATTATCCTTAATTTGTAAATTATTGCTTATAATTTCCTTTTAAAGGAAAAAGAGAGTTCTAAAGGATTTAATCGTTCAAACCTAAACAAAAAGAAACGGTTAAAGAGAAATATAAAACCTTGCAGCAAACTCACCTCGTTTCCAAATTATATAGTAAAGGTTTTGTTTTAGAAAATTATTGATAAATTTATACACTGTGTTTTATATAAATATTGATAATTAAATTTAATAAAAAAGAGTCTTTCAATAAGGCTCTGTTACACGAAAATGTTGTTTTTAATACTTCATTCGCTTAAAGCAAAGATTGCCTTTAAAAATTCTTAGTTAAAAATCATTGATATT
>JABLTO010211994.1_pt1 | contig 28804 bp, 24 predicted proteins | sample 7160091 | NCBI WGS metagenome assembly JABLTO01 (sample SAMN14651225, study PRJNA627086) | human gut metagenome | isolation source: feces | host: Homo sapiens
CCTGGGGAAGCCTCGAGCGCTACTGGATCGGCGCTGACGGCAACATCGCCAAGGGTCGCCTCATCGACCCCGACGAGGGAACCGGCTACCACGCCTACGCCACCGACGACGGCGCCATCGTGCGCGGTGCGTGGGATGACGGCGCCGGTCATGTCTACGTTGCCGATCAAGAAGGCCGACTCGCCTCGACTGATTCGGGTGAGACTGGCTGGCTTGTCACCGATCGTTATGATGGCCAGCTTGAGCGCTACTATTACCTCGCCGACCTCCATGCCATGCGCTCGGGCCTCTTCGAGCTCGATGGAAACCAATACTTCGGCAAAGGGGGAAGCGGTTGCATTGCGCGTAATACGGTATTCACCGTTGATGGCACCACGTATTCCGCAGATAACGATGGCGTGCTTACCGTAACGCTTTCCGAACATGACATCACCCTTGCCCGTGCCGCTCAGGAGCTTTCCGCATGTACGAATGCGTCCATGAGCGCCGACGAGAAGCTCCGGGCCGCGTTCAACCACATACGTGATGATTTTGGCGAATACAATCCGCGCATCCCGCATATGAAGGAGCTCGGATGGGAGACCATCTACGCCAACGATATGTTTGTGGGACGTGGAGGAAACTGCTTCAGCTATGGGGCCGCCCTGGCATTCATGGCCAAGGCCATTGGCTTTGCAAACGTCTACGCCTGCAATAGCGGAGGACATGGCTGGGCCGAGGTAGACGGTCGCGTCTACGACCCCGAATGGGAGAGAAGCAATCGCGGAAATTCATATTACGGAGTGGACTATGCCACGAGCAGCAGTCCCAACTACAAGGTTGTCCTTGGCGGGGCGGACTGGATGCGTGTCGCGATTTAATCGTCGGCGGGGGCTACTCCAAGCATGGTATTCAGCTCGCTAGAATTTATCTGCGTTTTCCTCGTTGCAGTTTTTCTGCTCTATAGCGTGCTGCCCTCCCTTAAGCTGCGCAACGCCCTTCTCATCATCGCGAGTTTGGGCTTCTACGCCTATGGCGAGCCGGTCTATGTCCTGCTCATGATATTCAGCTCGCTCGTGAACTACCTATGTGCGCTTTGGGTGGCGCGATACGCCGGGCAGAACAATCGGTTCGCAGTCATTGTTGCCATCGTCATTAACCTTGGGATACTCGTCCTGTTCAAGTATTCGGGCATGCTCGTGTCGACGGCCAACAACGTTTTCGGACTCGGGCTTCCAGTACCGGATATCGCCTTGCCCATCGGCATATCGTTCTTCACGTTTCAGGCGCTTTCGTACGTTATCGACGTGTATCGTGGCATTGTAGACGTGCAGCGCAACTACTTCTATGTCCTCCTGTACATATCGTTCTTCCCACAGCTTATCGCCGGTCCCATCGTCAAGTACCGTGACATCCAGGAGATGATCACCGAACGCCATCAGACGATCGAGAACATAGCGAACGGGTTCAGGCGGTTTGTCTGCGGCCTTGCCAAGAAGGTCATCATCGCAAATACGATGGGGCAAGTTGCCGATATCATGTTTTCCACTCCTGCTAACGAGCTCTCGTTTTTGGCGGCCTGGATTGGTGCCATTGCCTATTTCTTCCAGATTTACTACGACTTTAGCGGGTATTCGGATATGGCCCTTGGACTGGGCCTTATGTTTGGGTTCAAGTTCAAGGAGAACTTCAACTATCCATACTCTGCCAAGAACGTGCAGGATTTCTGGCGTCGATGGCATATCTCCCTCTCGACCTGGTTCAAGGAGTACCTCTATATCCCACTTGGCGGTAATCGAAAGGGGAAGGCCAGGACGGCCGCTAACCGCTTGATCGTCTTCGCGCTGTGCGGTCTTTGGCATGGCGCGAGCTGGACCTTTCTTATCTGGGGCCTCTGGCATGGTTTCTTTCTCCTTATCGAGGAGTACGCTCCCTGGATAAAGAAACTGCCCGTGGTTCTCGGTCGTATCTATACCCTGCTCGTCGTGTGCATCGGCTTTGTCCTGTTCCGTGCCGATACGCTCGGCTACGCTCTTCAGTTCCTCGGGAGGATGTTCTTCGGTTTCGATTTCTCCGACCCGGCTATGAGCCTCGTTGTTTCGCAACTCACGCCGTGGTTCATCTTCGTACTCGTGCTGGCCGTCATTGGGTGTGGCCCCATCCAACCGATCGCCGCCAAGATTCGTCATGAGCTGTACGAGGTCTCCGAAATCGGACCTCGGTGGAAGCTTGTTACGTATCTGCTTTACGCGGCCGCCCTCCTCGGCCTCATCTGGTGCATACTCATTCTCTCGTCGAGCGGATATAACCCGTTCATTTACTTCAGGTTCTAGGGGATGCCATGAAGAAGTCGCCGATGTTCGTGTTCATCGCTCTTTGCCTGTGCGTTTGCATGGTCCTTTCCGTTGGCATGCTGTTTAGGCCCACCACCGAGCCCATCGGCAACGAGAAACGCGCCATGCTTCCTTCGCTTTTCACCGAAGACGGCGCATTCAATACCGATTACATGACCGAGCTTGGGGAATACTTCGAGAAGAGCTTCGCATTCCGACCGGAAATCATCACCGCTGACGCTTGGGTCAAATCCAAGCTCTTTGGGGTATCCAATGTCGACTCGGTTATCGTCGGCACGGATGACTGGCTCTACTATTCCTCGACGCTCGATGACCACTTGGGGAGAAACACCCTTACGGACTGGCAGATTGCCGGCGTTGTTCATAATCTCGAGATGATCCAGAGTCGGGTCGAGCAGTCCGATGCGGACTTTCTCTTCACCGTGGCACCGAACAAGAATACGCTCTATCCGGAGCACATGCCCTATCAGTACGCTATCAAGGCGAGCGAGAACTTCAATCGCGACGCCCTCGGAGAGGCCCTTACGCGCAGCGAGGTCAACTACTGCGACCTGTTCGCCACGTTTCAGGACCGCGAGGAGGTGCTCTACTTTGCCCGCGACTCGCACTGGAACAGCAAAGGTGCGTTGCTTGCCTATGATGAGATTCTGGACAAGCTCGAAAAGCCTCATGACGACTATACGGCAGCCACCGTTGAGCGTAGAAAGGACTTCGTCGGCGATCTGGACAAGATGATTTTTCCTGCGGCGCCGCATCCGGAATACAACTACTACTACGGGGCCGAGGAACGCTACGAGTACGTTACGGCGACCACGTCGGTCGAGGACTCCCTCATTCGCACCAAGAATCCCGATGCCACGGGCTCGCTCTATATGTATCGTGACTCCTTTGGGAATTTGCTGCTTCCCTTCTTCGCCTCGGCTTACGGAACCGCGACGTTTACGAAGTCGTTTCCCATGATGCTCGACTACGACCTTCGCTCAAACCGACCAGATACGGTGGTTTTCGAGATCGCGGAGCGAAACATCGATTGGTTCATAAGCACGCCGCCCATCATGGAGGCCCCCGTTCTCGATGCATCGGGCCTGAATGTTCAGGATGGGGGGCAAATTGACGTTGACGTCGCGCCCTGCGAGTACTCGCCGCTCTACCTCGTTTTGAGTGGCGTGCTTGATGCCGGCGAACTCGACTCGTCATCGGTCATATGCGTTTTCGTCGTCGGTGACGATGGCGAGGGTACCTTGTACGAATGCTATAATTACCTGACTTCTGAAGGCGATGATGGATTTCTCGCGTATCTCGATGCGAGTCGCTATGCAGGTCAATCGCAGCTTACGGTCTCCGTCGTCGTGCAGGAGGACGGAGGATATCGGACTCTCGGTACGGACGTTTCGACCATAAGGGAAAGCAATGAAGATTAAGAAATCACTCGCAGGCCTGATCACCGTTCTCGTTGCCGCCATGTTTACCATGGCGCTCGCGGGGTGTGGAGCCCAGGATGTCAACGTCACCATAGACGACAATGGCACGACCACCGAGGTCTCGGTCGCTTCAGGTAAAACCGTGGGCGATGCCCTGGCTGCTGCCGACATAAAAGCGGGCGATAAGGATGTCGTCGACCCGGCTCTCGACACCAAGATCGACGGGCAGACGAACAAAATCTCCATCAAGCGCTGCGTCACCGTCAAGGTGGACGATGATGGCCAGGTGAAGGATGTCGAACTTGTGGGAGGGACCGTCGCCGATGCGCTCACGCATGCCGAGATTGTCCTCTCTGATGGCGATAGCGTCGACGTCGATGTGAACGCTCCGCTCCAGGACGGCATGACCATTGTCGTTACGAGGGCGCAGGCGACTTCCCCGCAGTCCGGAGATGCCGGATACAGCGGCTCTTCCTATGATGGGGGCGCTTCGGATGACGTTGCTGCGGATGAGCCGCCAGCCGAGCGCAGCCTCGTGAGCAAGACGCCGGTTCCCAACTGCAATGACGAGAACCACGGATACTACGAGATCCTGTATTCCGATGGGTCGATGGAATACGAGGAATACTAGCGAGAGCTCTAGGTTTTCACTCTCATGGCAGACAACGACTTTCTCCCCGTATACCTCATCGTCGGCGCCGACGAGCTCAAGCGCGAGTTCGTCTTCGGACGCCTCAACGAGCGTATGGCAAAGCTCGGCGACCTTGACTTCAACAAGGACGTCTTCGATGGCGGCGTCCTCACGCCTGATGAGATCACGGGAGCCTGCAACACCTTGCCGTTCATGAGCGAGAAGCGCCTTGTGGTCATTCAGGGCGCCGAGCGTCTCAAGAAGGCGGCGTCAGAGGCTATCGTCTCGTATCTCGAGAATCCCAATGACACGACCGTCCTCGCGCTCATTGCCGAGAAGCTCGCCAAGAACACGCGCCTGTACAAGGCGATTGCCAAGGTCGACAAGAAGGCCGTTATCGATTGCGCGCCGCGTAGCGCCCGCGAGCTTCCCCAGCAGGTACAGCAGTTCGCGCAGAGCAAAGGCGTGACGATCACGCGCCAAGCGGCCGAGGAGCTCATCTCGCTCGTAGGCGAGTCAACCGTCCATCTGGATGGTGAGCTCACGAAGATGGCCATCGCCCTTGGACGTGGAGCACTCATCGATTTACCCGAGGTCCAAGCTCATGTTGCACGCGTGGCCGAGCCCAAACCCTGGCACCTAAGCGACGCGCTTTCGGCACGTGACGCGAAGAAGTGCGCGGTGCTCCTTACGCGTATGAACGCACAGTCGCCATTCGGCTTGCTCACCATGTGCGTCAACAGGATTCGTGACTTGCTTATCGCAAAGGACTTGCAGGGGCAGGGCACGGGCGCTCTTGCATCTGCGCTTGGCAAACCCGATTGGCAGGTCAAGAACTACGCTCGTTGGGCTGACGGCTTTTCGCAGGCCGAGCTCGAGAAGGCGCTCATCAGCGCCGCAGCGTGCGATCAGGCCATGAAGACGGGGGCGGATAAAGATGCCGTCTTCGAGCGTTGGGTTTTGGACGTTTGCGTGGCCTGAGTTTCGGAATCGATGCGTGACATGACGCGCAACTGTGATATTATCTCGTAGTTTCGTCGCACCCCACTGCGAGAAACAATGGGTTTTATCGAAAGGAAAAGCCGGAAATGGCGAACATCAAAAGTCAGAAGAAGCGTATCAAGACCAACGAGAAGGCCCGTCTGCGCAATCGCGCTGCCAAGGCCGAGATGAAGACTGCCGTGCGCCGCGTGCGCGAGGCTGTCGAGGCCGGCGACAAGGCTCTCGCGACCGAGGCTGCCAAGAAGGCCTGCCGCCTGTTTGACAAGGCCGTCAGCAAGGGCATCATCCACAAGAACCAGGCCGCCAATCGCAAGAGCGGCGTTATGGCCCTGGCTAACAGCCTCGACAAGTAGCTTTCGGGCTTTTTGGGCTTCTTGAGGAGGCCGCCCTCGCAATGGGCGGTCTCCTTTTTCACGTTGACGTTCCTGCGTTAGAATGGGCTTCATGGACCGCTCGCACATCAGAAACTTCTCGATCATCGCGCATATCGACCACGGCAAGTCGACCATTGCCGACCGCATCCTCGAGATGACGAACACGGTCGCGTCACGTGACATGGTCGAGCAGGTGCTCGACTCGATGGATATCGAGCGCGAGCGTGGCATCACCATCAAGTCGCAGGCCGTTTGCGTGTTCTACGAGGCCGATAACGGCGAGACCTACCAGTTCAATCTCATCGACACGCCGGGTCATGTCGATTTCACGTATGAAGTGTCGCGTTCGTTGGCCGCATGCGAGGGCGCCGTGCTCGTCGTCGATTCAACCCAGGGCGTCGAGGCGCAGACGGTTGCCAACGCATTGCTCGCGATGAACGCCGATCTCGAGATTATCCCCGTCATCAACAAGGTCGATCTGCCCGCCGCCGATCCCGAGCGCGTGCGCGCCGAGATCGAGGAGGGTCTCGCGATTCCCGCCGACGATGCGATACTGACCTCGGGCAAGTCGGGTATCGGCGTGCATGACCTGCTCGAGGCCATCGTGGAGCGCATTCCCGCGCCGCAAGGCGATGCGGACGCCCCGCTCAAGGCACTCATCTTCGCCTCCTATTTCGATGCCTACCGTGGCGTCGTCGCGCTCATCCGCGTCGTCGACGGTTCCATCAAGGCGCGTCAGAAGATTCGCTTCATGGCGACGAAGAACGAGTGCGAAGTCGAGGAAGTCGGCGTGCGTCGTCCGGCGGAGACTCCGGTCGACGAGCTCAAGGTCGGCGAGGTTGGCTATCTTGTCACGGGTCTCAAGGATCCGAGAATGGTCAAGGTCGGCGATACGGTCACGCTTGCCAAAAACGGTGCCGACGAGCCCTTACCCGGATACCGTGACGTCAAGCCGATGGTCTACACCGGTCTCTTTCCCATCGATGCCGACCAGTATCCCGCGCTGCGCGACGCGCTCGACAAGCTCACGCTCAACGACCCGGCTCTCGTCTACGAACCCGAGACCAGCCAGGCGCTCGGCTTCGGCTTTCGCGTCGGCTTTCTTGGCCTGCTGCATATGGAGGTCGTCAAGGAGCGCCTCGAGCGTGAGTTCGGCCTTGACCTCATCGCAACGGCACCTTCGGTCGAATACCATGCCTACCTCACCGACGGCGAGGAGGTGACCGTGCACTCCCCGCAGGATATGCCCGATCCGTCATCGATCGAGCGCATCGAGGAACCGTACGTCAAGGCCGACATCATCATTCCGCCCGACTACATTGGCGCGGTCATGGAGCTTTCGACCGAGCGTCGTGGTAAGTTCATCGACATGCAGTATCTCTCGACGACCACCGTCGAGCTCAAGTTCGAGATGCCACTCTCCGAGCTCATCATGGACTACTTCGATTCGCTCAAGAGCCGTACCAAGGGCTATGCCTCGCTCGATTACGACGTATGCGGCTATCAGGCGAGCAACCTCGTCAAGCTCGAGATCTTGCTCGCGGGCAATCCGGTTGACGCGCTCTCGGCCATCGTGCACAAGGATGCCGCCTATACGCGTGGCAAGGCCCTGTGCGAAAAGCTCAAGGAGATCATTCCGCAGCAGCTCTTCGAAGTGCCCATACAGGCTGCCGTGGGCAGTCGCATCCTGGCGCGCCAGACGGTGCGTGCGCGTCGCAAGGACGTGCTTGCCAAGTGCTATGGCGGCGACATCACGCGCAAACGCAAGCTGCTCGAGAAGCAGAAGGCGGGCAAGAAGCGCATGAAGAACATCGGCAATGTCGAGGTGCCCCAGGAGGCCTTCATGGTCATCCTCTCCGTTGACGACGAGTAAGCTCCTCGTGACGCAAATCGAGACATACCTTGCGACGCCCTTGTGGCTTGCGCCCATGGCCGGCGTGACCGATCGCGCCTTTCGCACCCTTTGCATACGCTATGGAGCGGGCCTGACGTTCTCCGAGATGGTGAGCGCCAAGGGCCTCGAGTACAACGGCGTCAAGACCTTCGCCCTGACCGACCCGGCCGAGGAAGAGGCCGTGCTCGCCGTGCAGTTGTTCGGTTCGGAGCCCGATTGCATGGCGCGTCAGGCCGCGCGCGTCGCCGAGCGTCTGGGCGATAGGCTCGCGCTCATCGACGTGAACATGGGCTGTCCCGTGCGCAAGGTCGTGCGACGCGGGGAGGGCTCGGCCCTCATGCAGACCCCCGAGCTGGCGGCCGATATCATACGCAGCATCGTCGATGTCGTTGACGTGCCCGTCACCGCCAAGTTCAGAAGCGGCTGGACGAACGAGGAGAAGAACGCCGTTGATTTCGCCAAGCGTCTCGAGCAGGCGGGTGCCTCGCTTGTGAGCGTGCATGGGCGCAGTGCGCGCCAGATGTATCGCGGCAATGCGGATTGGGATGTGATAGCGCAGGTCAAGAAGGCGGTAGATATTCCCGTCGCGGGCAGTGGTGACGTGTTTTCCCATGACGACGCCTGCCGCATGCGCGAGCGATGCGGCGTCGATGCGGTGCACGTTGCCCGTGGCGCACGTGGCAATCCGTGGATTTTCACGGGACACGAACCCTCGCATGCCGAGCGCGTCGCCGCCATGCATGAGCATTTCGAGCTCTACCTCCATTATGCCGATCCACTCAAGGCGCGTGACGAGCGTCCCTCGACGAGTGGCGAGGCCATACCCGCCCCTCTCGATGCGCCTGCTCCGTACCTGAGTCCGCTGCGCGCGCAGCTCGCCTGGTACGTGCACGGTCTGCCGTCTGCCGCCGCGTTGCGCCGCGCTCTCAGCGAGGCGCGAAGCATCGCCGATTTCGAGCGCATCTTCGACGAGGCGGGTAAGCTTGCGGAGTGTGAGCCTCGATGATCGAAGCCCTCTATCTGCACATACCCTTTTGCGTTTCGCGTTGTGCGTACTGTGACTTTGCGACGAGCGCTTGCGCGGACGAGCAACGCATGGATGCGTACGTGGAAGCGTTGTGCCTGCAGTTGCGTCGTGCGGCAAAGGCGGGGTTGCTCGGCCAGGTCAAGACGATCTATATCGGCGGTGGCACACCCACGCATCTTGGCAGTAGGCGTCTCAATACGCTCGTATACACGCTTTCGCTTTCGGTCAATCTCGAGAACGTCGTCGAGTTCACCTGCGAGGCCAATCCCGAATCCATCGACGAGCGCATGATGGCAGACCTCTTCTCGCTCGGCGTCAACCGCTTCAGCATTGGAGCGCAGAGCTTTGACGATGCGGTTCTCGCAGGCTACGGTCGCATCCACGATGCCGCCGCAATCGATGCGGCTCTTGCCGCTGTCCGCACCCGCACCAACAACATCTCCCTCGACCTCATCTGCGGAGGTCCGGGCCAGAGCATGGAATCATGGACGCAGGATCTGCGGCATGCAATAGATGCCGACGTGCCGCACGTCAGCATCTACCCCCTTGCCCTCGAAGACGGTACGCCACTGACGCGTCGCGTCGAGGTGGGGGAGTGCGAGGTCGCTGACGAGGACCTGCAGGCCGACATGATGCTCGCGGCCGAGCGCATGCTCACGGCCGCGGGGTTCGAGCGCTACGAAGTCGCTTCCTACGCAAAGCCGGGCTTCGCTTCCCACCACAACACGGCGTATTGGACGGGTGCTGAGTACCTCGGTCTCGGGGCCGGGGCGTCGAGCATGCTGTCGGCCGAAAGTGCTCAGGCAGCTTTCGATGCGGATATCTTTGATATAGGCAAGGGGACGGATGGGTGGCAGCGCAGTCGCTCGGACAGTGCTCGCTCGGTGCGACAGTCCACTGGACTGTCGCATTCGCTGCGCAACTCGCTTTGTGCATCTGCCACCCATCCTCAGTTTCCTCGCACCTCAACTGACATTGCTCGCGTTCGCATCGCGGCATCTCCCGATGATGTTGCTTTCGCGCGTTCGCTCGGCCGCCCACATGTCGAACTTGAAATGTTAGATGCCCGCGAATCTGCCGTCGAAGACCTCATGCTCGGTATGCGCAGGAGCATCGGCATCACGCATGAGCAGGTGCTGGCCGTCGAGGGGGCACCTGCCGTCTTCGAACGTCTCGAAGCTCTCGGGCTCGTGCGCGAGCAGGGCGCTCGCCTCGTTCCCACGCAGCGCGGCTGGCTGCTTGGAAACGAGGTCTACGGTGCGATTTGGTCGCTGGCGGGCGACAGGTAAACGCTCACGTGTAGCTTGGTGACGAAACGCTTACGGTTCACGCCGTCTCCTGTCTGGTATCCCAAAATACTCGCAGTCCATTTGAGTGCGGGGAGTTATTGCGCATGGCGTATGAGTACTACGAGATTCTCGGCGTTTCGCGCGAGGTCAGCGTAACGGAGATAAAGAAGGCGTTCCGACGCAAGGCCCGTGAGCTGCATCCGGATGTCAATAAGGCGCCCGATGCCGAAGAGCGCTTCAAGGAGCTCAACGAGGCATACGACGTTCTTTCAGACCCCAAGAAGAAGTCGCTTTACGATCGCTATGGCACACCCGAGGCAGCACAAGGCTTCGGTGGCTATCAGGCCGTCGACATGAGCGACATATTCGGTGGCATGGGCGATATCTTCAGCTCGTTCTTCGGCGGCATGGGCGGACGTGGCGCCCAGCAGATCAGGCGCGATGGCCGCGACATGGGCATTGGCCTGCGCCTCACCCTTGAGGAAGTCGCTCGCGGTGCCAAGAAGGACATCGTCTATGACCGTCTCGCGACGTGCGAGGAGTGCGGCGGCAGCGGAGCCGCCGAGGATGGCCATGAGGTCGAGTGTCCCACGTGCCACGGCTCAGGCCATGTCGTGAGCGTGCAGCATACCTTCCTCGGCGATATGCAGACGGCTGTCACCTGTCCGGATTGCGGTGGCACGGGTCGTACCATCGACAAGCCCTGCCCCGAATGCCAGGGCCAGGGACGTGTTCCCGACCGCGAACACCTCACGATCGAAATTCCCCTCGGTATACACGATGGCCAGCAGATTCGCGTCCAGGATCGCGGCGAGGCTGGCATGCAGGGTGCACCGGCTGGCGATCTGATCGCAACGGTTCGCATTGATCCGCACGAATACTTCGAGCGCGATGGCGACAATCTCCACACGCGTGCAAACATCACCGTCGTCCAGGCCATGGTCGGCGCAGATATCACCGTCTGCGGCATTCTCGAAGACGAGGAAGTCCCCGTGCACATTCCGGAGGGCTGCCAGCCAGGGCAGACCCTGCGTATCAAGGGCTATGGCCTCCCGATGTTCCGTCGCAACAACAAGCGCGGTGACCTGCTCGTGCACGTGACGGTCGTCGTTCCGCGCAAGCTTTCGCGCAAGGCGAAGAAGACCGCCGAGGAACTCGGCAAGGAGATTGGCGATGAGGTCTCCAAGGAACGTGCCCCTCTCATTCAATAACACCTGAAGAAGAATCTCATGCCTATCAAGATTCCCAACGCCCTTCCCGCAACCGAGGTTTTGGAAGGCGAGAACATCTTCGTTATGACCGAGACCCGTGCCATGACGCAGGACATACGTTCGCTCCATGTCCTCTTGCTCAACCTCATGCCCGATAAAGTAAAGACCGAGACGCAGATTGCACGCGTGCTTTCCAACTCGCCTTTGCAAGTGGAGCTCGAGCTCATGCATACGAGGAGCCATGCGGCAGCCAACACGTCACCAGATCACATGCTCGCTTTTTACAAGACCTTCGACGAGATACGCGAGCGCAAGTTCGATGGCATGATAATCACGGGTGCCCCCGTCGAGGACCTCGATTTCGAGGATGTCGACTACTGGGATGAGCTTTGCGAGATTATGGAATGGAGCAAGGAACATGTCACGAGCACGTTCCACATCTGCTGGGGTGCGCAAGCTGCGCTCTACTACCATTATGGCATTCCCAAGTACCAGCTCGACCAGCGCGTACATGGCGTCTTCGAGCATACGGTCGATCGCAAGTCATCGATGCTCCTGCGTGGCGCTGACGACACGTTCTGGGCGCCGCATTCCCGCAATACCGAAAACCGTCTCGAGGACATCGAGGCAGTGCCCGAGTTGCGCGTCATCGCGACTTCGCGCGAGGTTGGCCCCTATGCGCTCATGACCGACAACGGCGCGCAAGTCTTCATCATGGGACATCCCGAATACGATGGTCGCACGCTGGGGGAGGAATACCGACGTGATCTTGACGCCGGCAAGAATCCGGCCCTGCCTGCGCACTATTATCCGCACGATGATGTGACCAAGTTGCCCATCAAGCGCTGGCGCGCGCACGCCAATCTGCTCTACAGCAATTGGCTCAACTATTACGTCTACCAGACCACGCCCTACGACTTCATCACGCTGGGTTAGAGGTGCATGGTATCGGCCATGTCCTGTTTGAACAGAATATGGTATTCCGTAAGAAATAAAACAATCACTCCACCTTTCAGACGGGAAATGCGTATACTTAGCAGCACATTGCACGGCCAATCCAAAAGGAAAGAGGATTACCATGGATTTGAAGGGCAGCCAGACTGAAATCAACCTGCAGACTGCTTTTGCGGGTGAGTCCCAGGCTCACACCAAGTACGAGTACTACGCCAGCCAGGCGAAGAAGGACGGCTACGAGCAGATTGCCGCTCTGTTCCTCGAGACCTCGCACAACGAGAAGGAGCATGCCAAGATTTGGTTCAAGTATCTCCATGGTGGCGAGATGCCCGAGACGCTTGCCAATCTCGAGGATGCCGCCGCAGGCGAGAACTACGAGTGGACCGACATGTACGCTGGCTTCGCCAAGACCGCTCGCGAGGAGGGCTTCGAGGAGATCGCCCTGCGTTTCGAGATGGTCGGTGCCATCGAGAAGACGCACGAGGAGCGCTATCGCAAGCTCATCGAGAACATCGAGGACGGCCTGGTCTTCAGCCGCGACGGCGACGCCATCTGGATCTGCCGTAACTGCGGCCATATCGTCATCGGCAAGAACGCTCCCGAGATTTGCCCGGTGTGCTCGCACCCCAAGGCTTTCTTCGAGCTTCGCGCCGAGAACTACTAGTAGCTTTTCAACAGGCAAAGACGACGGGCCATCGGGGTTTCCCGGTGGCCCGTCTTCATTGGTGATGCTATGAAACTTGTCGAAATCACATCTTTGGACCAGGGTGAGCTGGACGTGTACGCACGTCTTACCGAGGCCCAGCTGCGTAACAGACTCGAGCCGGAAAAGGGCATCTTCATTGCCGAGTCGTCCAAGGTCATAGTGCGTGCGCTCGATGCTGGCATGCAACCGCTCTCGCTGCTCATGGATCGTTCGCATCTCGATGGCTGCGCCGATCTCATCGCGGCTTGTGGCGATGTTCCCGTTTACACGGGTCCTACAGACATGCTCAAGAGCCTTACGGGCTTCGAGCTGACGCGCGGCGTGCTCTGCGCCATGCGGCGTCCCCAGCTGCCCGAGGTCGAAGAATTGCTTGCCGGTGCGCGTCGCATTGCCGTACTCGAGGGGATCGTCGATCATACGAACGTCGGCGCCATCTTTCGCTCTGCTGCCGCACTCGAGGTCGATGCGGTCCTCGTGACGCCGACTTGCTGCGACCCGCTCTATCGTCGAGCAGTGCGCGTGTCGATGGGCACGGTCTTTCAGATTCCGTGGACGCGCATCGGAGATGTGGCAGGTGATTGGCCGCAGGCGGGCATGGAGCGCTTGCGTGGACTCGGGTTCAAGACGGCTGCTTTCGCATTGAGCGATGAGTCAGTGCCTCTCGACGATGCGGCGCTTAACGCCGAGGAGAAGCTCGCGATGATATTCGGGACCGAAGGTGATGGACTGGCTCCCGCGACGATTGCGCGTTGCGATTACACGGTGCGCATCCCGATGGCGCATGGCGTCGACTCGCTCAACGTCGCCGCCGCAAGCGCTGTCGCGTTCTGGCAGCTCTGCAGATAGGGAAGTGTGATGGGTACGTTTTCCGGCAAGACCGTTATCGTGCGCGGATGTGACGCGCAGGCAAGCATGGCGCATGCCATCGCCGTTGGCTTTGCGGCGCAAGGCGCCAATATCGTGGCCGTCGGATCGCATGCGAGCGTGAATGACTTTGCCCGATCGCTTACCGATGAGACGGGTGCCGAGGTCATGGCATTGCGCGTTGCGCATGAGGACACGCCAGCTGTGCGCAAGGCCACGCAGGATATCGTGAATCGTTTCGGTCGTATCGACGTGCTCGTGAACTGCTCGCTCGTCGCGCGTGCCGAGCTCTTGAGTGCAACACGCGACGAAGATCTCGAGCGTGCCTTCTCGAACTGTACTATCGAGGCCTTTGCCTGGATGCGTGAGTGCCGTCCGCACTTGGCTGCCGTGCAGGGATCGATTATTAACCTTGGCTCGCGGATGGCGATGCAGGGTCAGCCCGGCCTTGGCATGCTGGCGGCCGCGGTCGAGGCGCTTGCCGGTCTCAGCCGTGTTGCTGCACGGGAATGGCTCGAAGATGGCATTACCGTCAACGTCGTTTGCGCACGGGCGGCGACTGCGCAGTTCGAGCGTTGGGCACGTGAGTTCCCCGATGCGCAGGATGAGGCGCTTTCGTCTCTGGGATGCGATGCGCTCTCCACGTCATATGATAGTCTCGTGGATACGTGTCTCTTTCTCGCGGATGAGGCGGGACATCATGTCACGGGCCAGGTGCTCGAGGCATCGTAGATTTGAGGGGTTGATTGCATGAAGTTCGTATCGTGGAACGTCAATGGCCTGCGTGCCGTTGCCAAGAAGGGCTTCGACGATATCTTCCGCGCATTTGACGCGGATATCTTCGCCATACAGGAAACCAAGCTCCAGGAGGGGCAATCTCCGCTCGATTACGATGACTACTACGAGTATTGGAGCTATGCGGAAAAGAAGGGCTATTCAGGCACGGCCGTCTTCTCGAAGGTCGAGCCCCTTGCCGTCTCCTACGGTATCGGCGACAGCCGCTTCGACTGCGAGGGGCGCAGCATCACGCTCGAATTCAAGAGCTTCTACTTCGTCTGCGTCTACACGCCCAACGCGCAGCACGAGCTCGCACGCATCGACTACCGCTGCGATTTCGAGGACTGTTTCCGCGAGTACTTGGCTGGGCTCGCAGCGAAGAAGGGCGTTGTGGTCTGCGGTGACATGAATGTGGCGCACGAGCCCATCGACTTGGCGCGTCCCAAGGAGAATGTCGGCAACGCCGGCTTCTCCGATGAGGAGCGCGGCAAGTTCAACGAGCTTCTGGCAAGCGGCTTCGTCGATACCTTCCGTCTCGTTCATCCCGATACTACGGACGCTTACTCCTGGTGGAGCTATCGCATGAAGGCCCGCGAGCGCAATGTCGGGTGGCGCATCGACTACTTCCTCGTGAGCAGCGGGCTTGCGGATGCCGTGGTCGAGGCAGACATCGAATCCGATATCTTCGGCAGCGACCATTGCCCCGTCTCCCTCGTACTCGATATTGACGAGTAGGCATCAGCATATGCCCGCGGTCCCGCGGCATTATCTGTCTGCGGTATCATGTGTCCATGGATAGCTCGATGGACACGCTCTTCAGCGAAGTAGATGGGCAGACGCGCTTTGCGGCGGCTCCGCTTGCCGTGCGCATGCGTCCGCGCACGCTCAACGAGATCGTCGGCCAGGAAGATGCGGTTGGCAAGGACACCTGGCTCAGACGCGCGATTGCCAACGACACGCTTTCCTCGGTCATTCTCTTCGGTCCTGCGGGCACGGGCAAGACATCCATCGCGCATGTCATCGCCAATTCCACGAACGCCGCCTTTGTCGAGGTTTCGGCCGTTTCGGGTACGGTGGCAGACCTGCGGCGCGAGATCAAGGCGGCAGAGGAGCGGCTTCTTGCCTTCAAGCGTCGTACCATCCTCTTCATTGACGAGATTCACCGCTTCTCGCGCTCGCAACAGGATGCCCTGCTGCACGCCGTCGAGGATCGCATCGTAATCCTGGTTGGTGCGACGACGGAGAATCCCTTCTTCGAGGTCAACTCGGCGCTCATCTCTCGCTCGCGCATCGTCGAGCTCAAGCCCATCGGCAATCACGGCATCAAGATGCTCGTCAAGCGTGCGCTCGAGGACGAGCGTGGCCTTGCCGACGAGTACGAGATTACCGATGATGCGCTCAACGCCATCGTCATCACTGCAGGTGGCGATGCCCGTACGGCGCTCACGACGCTCGAGATCGCGGCCGCCGTCACGGAGCCGGGGGAGAAGATCGATGTCGAGCAGGTTCGTGAGGCATCGCCGCGCCGCCAGCTTCCCTACGACAAGGATGGCGACACGCACTACGACGTCATCTCGGCCTTCATCAAGTCGATGCGGGGCAGCGACCCTGATGCGACCGTCTACTGGCTTGCGCGCATGATCGAGGGCGGAGAGGATCCGCGCTTCATCGCGCGCCGCATCTTCATTCTGGCAAGTGAGGATGTGGGCCTTGCCGACCCGCGTGCGATTACGATCGCCGCGGCGGCATTCAAGTCGGCCGAGAGCATCGGGTACCCCGAATGCCGCATCAACCTGGCCGAAGCGGCCATCTACATGGCGCTTGCCCCCAAATCCAACGCGGCCTACCTCGCCATCGACGCCGCACTCAAGGAGGTGCGCGAAGGTCCGCTGCGTAGCGTTCCGCCGCATCTGCGCGATCGCCATCGTCCCGGTTCCGAGAATTACGGTACCTATCTGTATCCCCATGACTACCCGAATGCCCAGGTGGAGCAGCAGTACCTACCCGATGGCCTCGAACGCGGATGCTTCTACAAACCGACCAGCATCGGCTGGGAAAAGCTCCGCTTCCCGCCAGAGGAATAGGTTAGTTGCGCGCAGGCGGGCTGTCGAACGGAGGTACAAGGGAGCGCGCCGTAAAGACCGCGAAGCGGGCTGTCGGGAAGCGACCGTCGGAGTGAGGCAGTACGCCTGCGCGCAAACCAAGCGGATTCTTTATGCGCAAAAGAGGACATCGCGTTTCGCAAGCGGGGCAAACTGCGCTATCATCTAGGTCTGTATATGCACACGTGAACCCGATACGATTTTGGGGGCTTTCATGGGAGACTTTCTTTCACAGGCATGGCCGTTCGCGGCAGCCGTACTCGTTATTCTGGGCATCGTTGCCCTCGTCTTTCTCATCATCATCCTCTACCGCGCGAGCGTGACGATGAAGTCGGTCCAGAACATCGCCGCTGACGCCGAGAAAGAGGTCGCGCCTGCACTTACCAAGGTCAACCCCATGGTAGACAAGGCCGAGCTCATGCTCGATACGGTCAATCTCGAGATGCTGCGCGTTGACGCCATACTCGAGGACGTCGAGCAGATCACCGATGTCGCCGGCAAGGCCGCCACTACGGTCGATGCCGTGACCTCCGCACCTGCCGAGGCCGTGACCTCGATTGTCGATCGCATTCGCGGTTCGCTTGGCACCAAGCGCAGCAACAAGGTGAAGCAGGAGCGTCTGGTCTATCCCATCGGTGGCGCGCGCGAGACGGATGAGCAGCCCGCGCAGGACGCCCAGTCGCAGACGAGCCCTGCCGATGACGAGGCGATGAAGGCCGCCGCCCAGCAGGCCGCAGACACTGCAGCCGAAGGCGTGGTAGTCGAGGAAGTCGACATCGTCATCGAGGCAAACGGTCAGGCTGTCCCGCATGCGCCTGCTCAGGAGGAGCATGACGAGGCTGCGGCCACCTCGACCAAAACCGCGTAACACGTATCTCATATCCCTATAGAAGCACGAACAAGCAAGGAGCATCATGGCGTCCAAACCCATCACGTCCGCAGAGATTCGCGAGGCATACCTGAATTTCTTCGAGGAAAAAGGCTGCCAACGCTGGCCATCATCCTCGCTCATCCCCGATGACCCATCCTTGCTGCTCACCGTTGCGGGCATGGTGCAGTTCAAGCCCTACTTCCTGCAGCAAAAGCACCTCGATCCCCGCTACGTGGGCACGACCACCGCACAGAAGTGCGTGCGCACCAATGACATCGACATCATTGGCACGGATGGCCGTCATCTCTCGTTCTTCGAGATGCTCGGCAACTTCAGCTTCGGCGCATACTTCAAGAAGGAAATGTGCGCCTGGGCCTATGAGTTTTCCGTCGATGTGCTCGGTCTCGACCCCGATCGCATCTATGTCACGATCTACGAGGAGGACGAGGAGACCGCCGACATCTGGCAGGAGGTTGGCGTCCCGGCGGACCACATCTCGCGCCTTGGCGCCGACGATAACTTCTGGGTTGCCGGCCCCACCGGCCCCTGCGGTCCGTGCTCCGAGCTCTACTATGACCAGGGCGAGGACGTTGGCTGCGGCAGCCCGGATTGCAAGCCCGGCTGCGATTGCGATCGCTTCCTCGAATACTGGAACCTCGTCTTTACGCAGTTTGACCGCCAGGAAGACGGCACGATGGTTCCGCTCGAGAAGAAGAACATCGATACGGGCCTCGGCCTCGAGCGCATGGCCGCCATCATGCAGGGCGTGAGCTCCAACTTCGACACCGACATCCTCCATGGCCTCATCGAGGTAGGAGAGCGCCTGAGCGGCCGTCACTATGGCGATGACGAGCTCACGGATCTCTCGTTGCGCATCATGGCCGATCATTCCCGCGCCATCGTCTTCATGATCGGCGACGGCATCCTGCCCTCCAACGAGGGGCGCGGTTACGTCCTGCGCCGCTTGCTGCGTCGCGCCGTGCGCCATGGCCGTCTTATCGGCATCGAAGGTCCCTTCCTCAAGAGCTTCCTCGACGCCATCTGCACGGAGATGGGCGCGGTATACCCGGAGATCATCGAGAACAAGGCTCTCATCGAGAAGGTGCTGCTCTCCGAGGAGGAACGCTTCAATCGCACGATCGATACGGGCATGCATTACCTCGAGGAGACCATCGAGGATATGAGCGAGGGCGACGTGCTCGATGGCGTCGCCGCCTTCACGTTGCACGATACCTATGGTTTCCCCGTCGAGCTCACCGCCGAGATTTGTCTCGAGCACGGGATTAGCGTCGATATGGAGGGCTTCGAGCGCGAGATGACCGCCCAGCGCGAGCGTGCGCGTGCGGCGCGCAATGACGAGGCCTGGGATGGTTTCGGCGACATCTTCACGCACATCCTTGACGTGCATGGGCCGAGCGAGTTCGTGGGCTACAAGGATGACGAGTGCGACGCGCGCATCGTCGACATCATCGTCGATGGCTCGATTGTCGATGAGGCCAACGAGGGCGACGAGGTTGCCATCGTGCTCGACAAGACGCCATTCTATGGCGAGATGGGTGGCCAGGTGGGAGACACCGGCACCATCACGAGCGAGCTCGGCACCATCGTCATCGATGACACGAAGCGCCCGGAGGATGGTCTGCCCGTCCACTACGGTACGGTCACGTCGGGCTCCATGCACAAGGATGACGTCGTGCACGCCGCCATCGACAAGCGCCGTCGCGCGCTCATCGCCCGCAACCACACGGCGACGCATATCCTGCAGCGCGCGCTCACCGAGGTGCTCGGCGAGCATGTCAAGCAGGCCGGTTCGCTCGTCGCACCTGATAGGTTGCGCTTCGACTTCACGCATTTCGAGCCCATGACGCACGAGCAGATCCTCGAGGTCGAGCGCATCTGCAACAACATCATCATGTCCGATCTGCCCGTATACGCCTACGAGACCTCGCTTACCGCCGCGCGCGAGGCAGGCGTCCTTGCGCTCTTCGGCGAAAAGTACGGCGAGTTCGTTCGCGTCATCGAGACGGGCACATTCTCCAAGGAGCTCTGCGGCGGTACGCACGTGGGTAACACGAGCGAGATCGGCCTGTTCAAGATCACGCAGGAGACCTCGATTGGCGCCAACACGCGCCGTCTCGAAGCCGTGACGAGCATCAAGGCCTACGAGTACATGTCGCGCATGGAGGAGGAGCTGCGTGAGACCGCGCGCTTCCTCAAGGTGCCGCCTCTCGACGTCTCCGAGCGCGTCGCGAAGATGCAGGCGCAGCTCGACGAGCTCGAGGGCATGCGCAAACGCCGCATGAAGGCGGCTGCCGAGGGTAGCGTCACCGATTTCGTCAAGGCAGCGGCTCAGGTCGATGGCTACAAGCTCATCGTTGCCGATTTGGGCGAGTCCGTTGTCCAGGGCATGCGCGAGATGTGGGACATCGTCAAACAGCGTGCTGGCGGTGAGCCCTTTGCCGTCGTGCTCTTCGCGCGCAATCCCGAGGGCGGAAACCCGCTCATGTTGGCTGCCGGCACGCAGGATGCCGTCGATGCCGGCTTCAACGCCAAGGACGTTATCGCGAACGTCGCGCCGCTCATCGGTGGCGGTGGCGGCGGCAAGCCCGCGATGGCCCAGGCGGGCGGAAAGAACGCCGAGGGCATACCGGCGGCTATCGAGAAGGCGAAGGAGCTCTTCGGCATCTAGCCGTACGCATGCGAGTCTTGGGGCTTGACATAGGGGAGAAGCGTATCGGCGTTGCCGTTGCCGATACGACGACGGGCCTTGCCATGCCGTTGCGGGTCATGAATGCCCAAGAGGTGATTGACAACGCGCAACCCTGGCGCATGCTCGTGCAGGATAACGAGCCGGACTTGCTCGTCTGCGGTCTTCCCAAGACCATGCGGGGGGCTACGGGCCAGCAAGCGACGCGTATTCGCGAGCTTGCTGAGTGCATCGCGCAAAGCTGCGGCGTGCCGCTCGAGTTTGCCGACGAGCGCCTGAGCAGTGCGGAGGCAAAGCGCGTGCTTCGCGCGCAAGGGCTTTCCGAGCGCGAGATGCGCGGCAAGATCGACAGCGTGGCCGCCTCGCTCTTTCTCGAGACCTGGCTTGCCGCGAATAGTGAGTACAAGATGGAGGAACGATGACCCAGGGTCAGCATTATGCACCGTCAAACTACACGGAGAAGCGCAAGGGAAAGTCGCGCAAGCGCGGACTCATCATCGGCCTGATCGTAGTCATTGTCCTCGCTATCATTGCCGGCTTCTTTGCCTACCAGAACTTCTTTGGCGATAAGACGGGCGAGGTGAAGCAGGGTGAGGAAATCACGGTCGTGATTCCCGCTGGCTCCTCGACCGACAAGATCGCCTCGATACTCGTCGATGATGGCGTCATCGGCTCTGCGAACGCCTTCACGAATCGCGTCAAGCAGCTCAACCAGGCTGCGAGCCTGCAATCGGGCTCCTACGTGATGATCGGCGGCGATGACCTCGATAACATCATCAAGATGCTTGCCAATGGCCAGACGGGCAGACAGCTTGTCATCCCCGAGGGCTTCAATCTGCGTCAGATTGCCGATAAGGTCGAATCGACCTGCGGCATAGACGCCGAGGACTTTTACGCGCAGACGCAGAAGGCCTCTGACTATGTTGCCGATTACCCCTTCCTCGAAGGCGTGTATAACAACTCGATGGAGGGTTTCCTGTATCCGGACACCTATCGCGTCGATCCTTCGGCCACGGCTGACGATATCATCCGCATGATGCTCGACCAGTTTGCCGCGCAGATCGCCACCGTTGACATGAGCTACGCCACCTCGAAGAACCTCACGCTCTACGATGTGGTGACGCTTGCCTCCATGGTCGAGAAGGAATACCAGGCCGAAAGCGACAAGGCCCCCATCGCCGCCGTCTTCTACAATCGCCTGCGTGACGGCATCACCTTAGGCAGCGATGTGACCACCTATTACGCCGTGGGCAAGGACATGACCGAGGAGCTCACGGCTGCCGATTTGGCAAGCGACAGCCCCTACAACACGCGCAACCCAAGCCACTTTGGCTTGCCCGCGGGCCCCATATGCAATCCCTCCGTGTCAACCATCCAGGCCGCGGCAAGTCCCGCCGACGTGGACTACCTGTACTTCTTCTTCTCCAATAGGGAGGGGAAGACGATGTTCTTCAACAACGATGCCGATTTCAACGCCGCCTGGGCGCAGTACGGTGACTAGGCGATGCTGGGCATGAGGCCAGATGCGTATTACGTGTCCGTGCTCGACATCGAGCCGAACGCGCTTGTCGAGCACGGGTATCGCGCGGTGCTGCTCGACCTCGACAATACCTTGCAGCCGCGCGGCACGTCCGAGCTCTCGCCCGAGGTCATCGCCTGGGTGCGGTCGCTCAAGGACGTCGGTCTTGGCGTGGCGCTCGTCTCCAATAGCGTGCGCAAGCGCACGCTCGAGGCAGCACGTACGCTCGACATTCCCCTCGTGCGCAACGCGAAGAAGCCCTTCGCGCGTGGTTACGTGCAGGCTTGCGCGATGCTTGGCGTCGCCTGCGATCAGGCCGTCATGATCGGTGACCAATCGTATACGGATGTCCTGGGGGCGCATCGCGTGGGGATGGACGCCATTCTCGTCGTCCCGCAATCCGGGGCAGATCCGCTGCACACGCATTTTCTGCGCACGCTCGACCGTAGGGCCGTACGTGGCATGCGAGCCATCGGGAGCGCTTCATGAGTCCCGAGTTCGTTCTCATCGGCGACCCCGTGGCCCATTCGCTTTCTCCGGCAATGCACAACGCGCTGTACCAGGAGCTCGGCAAAGTGAAGTGGCCCTTTTCGCGCTGGCACTATAGCGCGGTGCGCTGCGAGAACGCGCAAGATGCACGCGAGCAGATCAATCTCGTGCGTACCGGGCGTTACCGGGGCATGAACATCACGATGCCCTGGAAGAAGCTTGCCTTCGATAACGCCGACTTCGCCGATGCCGCCGTCGTCGCGGCAGGTGGCGCAAATGTGCTCGTGCGCGACGAGGACCTCAAGCTATGCGCGTACAATACCGATGGCCTTGGCGCCGTGCGTGCCATCGAGCGCGTGACGGGCAAACCGCTCGCGGATGCCCGCGTGCTCATATGCGGCACGGGCCCGACATCCCTTGCCATTGCCACCGCGTCCGCGCAGGCGGGTGCTGCCGAGGTCACGCTTCTCTCGCGCGACGAGGCAAAGGCGCTGTCCTGCGTGAACCGCATGAGGACGAGCGTTGACCCGTCCGAGGCAGCCGTCCTGCATGGAAGGGACTACTCGCATGCCGAGGCACTCGTACCGCAGGTCGATGTCATCGTCGACGCGACGCCGCGTGGCATGGCTCCGGACGACGAGGCCATCGTCGATACGGGCCTGCTGCACGAAGGTCAGGTCGTCCTCGATACCGTGTACGGCCATGGCGAGACGGCGCTTCTTGCCGGCGCCGGGCGTCAGGGCGCAACATGCATGGATGGTTTGGAGATGCTTGTCGAGCAGGCGGCGCTCTCGGTGGAGATATGGGCCGATGCCATGGCGCTCCCCGTCGAGGTCGATCGCGATATCATGCGCCATGCGGCCCTGCATGCCATTGCATGACACAGGTCCCTGGTACGCTAGTCTATAGATGAGTTTGATGGTTTCACGAGGAAGGCGAATGTGAAATGGCCGCAGAGGATGCCCCTTCGCAAGACAATCTCTTCGATTTGATGGATGACGTGCCGGCCGACGCACCGGCAGATGCCGTCGAGCGCGTCAACGAGCTGCGCGCGACGCTGCAGAGGGCCCGCGACCAGTACTACCTCGAGGATGCCCCCGAGCTTCCCGATGCGGTCTACGATTCGCTCAATCGCGAGCTTGCCGAGCTCGAGGGCCGCTACCCGCAGCTGAAGACGGCCGATTCGCCCACCCAAACCGTCGGCGGCGGCGTGGCCGAGCAGTTCACGCCGGCCGAGCATCAGCACCGCATGTACTCGCTCGATGATGCGATGGACCTGGACGAGCTCGACGAATGGCTGCGCCGCACGCGCGAGGCAGTGGGCCATAGCCTGTCCTATTGCTGCGAGCTCAAGATCGATGGCTCTTCCATCGCGCTCACCTACGAACGCGGCACGCTCGTGCGAGCCGCCACGCGTGGCGATGGCAGCGTGGGCGAGAACGTGACGGCAAACATCATGCAGGTCAAGGATGTTCCCAAACATCTTTCCATTGAGAGCGGCGCCATGGGCTTTCCCCAACCCATCGAGGTGCGTGGCGAGGTCTACATGCCCCGTTCCTCCTTCGAGCGCCTCAACGACGCCATCAGCCTCGAGAACGACGAGATCATGCTCTACAACGCGGAGATCGATGCCGGTGAGCGCACGGGACGAAAGCTCGCCCTCAAGAAGAGCTTCGCCAACTGCCGCAATGCCGCGGCGGGCTCTCTGCGCCAGAAGGATTCGGCCATCACGGCCGAGCGCGACCTGGCCACCTTCATCTACGCCATCGCCGAGACCACGCAGCTTGGTGTGGAAAGCCAACACGAGTTCCTGGAATGGCTGCGCACGGCGGGCTTCACGGTCAATCCCAACATCCGCGTCGTGGACAGCGAGGCCGCGGTGCACGAGTTCTGCAAGAACGCCCTGGAACATCGCGGCGACCTCGACTACGACATCGATGGCGTCGTCGTGAAGGTCGATGACTTCGCCATCCAAGCCGAGCTCGGCTTTACCGCCAAGGCACCGCGCTGGGCCATCGCCTTCAAGTTCCCACCCGAGGAGAAGACCACCATCCTGCGCAACGTCGCCGTGCAGGTGGGACGCACCGGCGTGCTCACGCCCGTGGCGGAGTTCGATCCCACGACGGTGGACGGCTCGGTCGTCTCGCGTGCGACGCTGCACAACTACGACGAGCTCGCCCGCAAGGACGTGCGCATCGGCGACACCATCATCATCCACAAGGCCGGAGACGTCATCCCTGAGGTCGTCGGAGCGGTCATGGATTTGCGTCCGCCCGATGCCCAGGTGCCGCCAGTTCCGAGCGTCTGTCCGAGTTGCGGCTCGCCCGTGTTCCGCGACGGGGCCTTTCTGCGCTGCGACAGCACCGAGTGCCCGGCCCAGCTGCAGACGCGTCTGGAGCACTGGGTGTCTCGTGGTGCCATGGACATCGACGGCCTGGGCACCAAGATCATCGAGAATCTCATTGCGACCGGCCTGCTCAAGGATGTCGTGGACTTCTACAAGCTCGACGTCGACACCCTTGCCGGCGTTGCCACGGGCGAGGAGAAGAAGGACGGCTCTCCGCGTGTCTTTGGCCAGAAGAACGCCATCAAGGCCATCGAGCAGATCGAGGCATCCAAGCAGCGTCCCTTCGAGAACCTGCTCTTCGCCATCGGCATTCGCAATATCGGCAAGACGACGGCCGAGGCTCTGGCCAAGGCGTTCAAGACCATGGACGCCCTCATGGATGCGAGCGAGCCGCAGCTATGCCAGATAGATGGCATTGGCGAGGTGGTGGCCGAGGGCATCCGCGAGTTCTTCGACACGCAGGACAACCGCGACCTCATCGAGCGCCTGCGCGAGGTGGGCCTGCAGATGGCCATCGACGAAAGCGATGCCAAGCCCCAGACGCTTGCCGGCCTCACCTTCGTGCTCACCGGTTCGCTCGAGCGCTACGACCGCACGATGGCCGAGGAACTGCTGCGCGAGTACGGTGCCAAGACGAGCGGCAGCGTGAGCAAGAAGACCTCGTACGTGGTGGCCGGTCCCGGTGCGGGCAGCAAGCTGCGCAAAGCCGAGGAGCTGGGGATTCCTGTGCTCGACGAGGACGCACTCGTGCAGATCATCGATACCGGCGAGGTACCGGCATAGGACTGTCATTTCGAGCGAAGCCGCCGAAGGCGGCAAAGTCGAGAAATCTCACCGCTCTCATGCCTAAATTACTTCCCGTACGCTCCGTTTTCACTCCGAAATCGGTCCGGTTTTGTTCAGGTTCTCGGGGTGGTTCGCTCGGTTCGTCCTGCTGCATAATCGCAAGCTAGCAAAATGCACGTATGGCCTATCCGTTGACGGTAAGGTGTGCATGTGCAGGGTGGCGGGCTAAGTAACACCCCGGTTTGGGGGTGATGCCTATGGTTACCTGGATGGAACTGTTGACATTCTGTCTGGTCGTCATCGCGGCAAAATCGCTCTACAAAGCGAAATAGCCGCCCCTAGCTAAAGGATCGGCTATCTCACGTGCCAAAAACACTTGGGGATTAGCCAAACCGCGGCAACGGTGGCCACCCTGTACAGCCCATCTTACCATCGGCAATAGGGTGCGTCCACCTGTTGTACAGACGTCTGCGGGTCTTTCTCTTGTGCGATTGTGACGTGGGTGTGCATGTGGCCTCGTGTTTGTAGCCTTCCGTGCGCAGAATCCGCCAATCTCTAGGGTTCGCTGTCTCCGCATGCGCAGAATCCGGGAATGTCTAGCCTTCGCACGTCTCTGGTCCTAGAAATCCGCTAAAAATGCGCTGGCTGACTGTATTCGCGATTCCCCGATCCTAGACTTTCGCCATTATTGCGATGCTCTGGTGGCATGCCCTTTGCCGAGTGTCATTTCGAGCAGCGGCAGGGATCCTCTGTCATTTCGAGCGGAGCCGCCGAAGGCGGCGAAGTCGAGAAATCTCACCCTCACCATCTCCCGTCCTTCATGCCCTCTGCCGGGGTGTTGCACGCGCTGGCGACAAAACTGAGACAGGGCCATTGCAACTAACCGAGAAGAAGGTAGCGTTCATGATACCTTTGACGACTTGCCCAAAATGGATCATGGTTTCCTGGAGGTGCTTCATGCGTAAGGGCAATGGCATCTTAATCACCCTTCTCACGCTCGCGTTGACGATGGCGCTGTGCCCGGGAGTTGCACTTGCCATCCCGCAGAACAATGACTCGCCGTTGACGGCGCAGTCGCAGTTGCCGCCTGATGGCAGCTGGGGTACGTGCGCCTGGCACATCGACGATGCGGGTACTCTCACCGTGAATCCGGGTGAGGGCTTCGAGACGGTCGGCGAGTCTCCCTGGCAGGGATACGAGGCGGTCGTGAAGCGCATCGTCTTCGTCAAGAATGCGGATGGCGAGATGGTCACCGCTCCTGTCGAATGTGGCGCGCTCTTTGCGGGCTTCGGATTGCTCGAGTCTGTCGATTTCTCGGGATTCGACACTTCGCAGGTAATGTACATGGACAAGATGTTCTCCGGTTGCTCGTCGCTTGCCGCCTTGGACCTCTCTGCTTTCGATACCTCGCAGGTGAGAAGAATGGACAGGATGTTTTCCGGGTGCTCATCGCTTGCTGCCCTGAACCTTGCGGGGCTTGACACGTCGAACGTGACGGACATGGGAAACATGTTCAGGAGCTGTACGTCACTAGTCTCGCTTGACCTCTCTGCTATCAAAACCTCCCAGGTGACGAACATGGGCGAGATGTTTTCCGGCTGCTTGTCGCTCGCTTCCCTTGACCTGTCCGGTTTCGACACTTCCATGGTGACGGACATGAACTACATGTTCTACAACTGCTCGTCACTCAGCTCCCTCGATGTCTCGGGGTTCGACACGTCCAGGCTGGTGAACAGCTCATTGATGTTTGAAGGCTGCAGGAAGCTTGCGTATATCAGCGTGTCATCGAAGGCAACGAATATCAGCTTGCCGCGCATCGAAGTGAACGGGCATACGGACTGGTTCTCCGTGGCCGAGAGAAAGTGGTTCACGGTCAGCGAGATCGAGTCGTCGCGACGCGGCATCGCGGATACATACGCGAAGGAAGAGATCGACATATCCCTCGATAGATTGACCATCGAGTTGAGCCAGAGGCAGTTTACGTACGATGGAACCGAGAAGAGGCCCTCTGTTACGGTCAAGCATGGTGATAGGACGCTTGTCGAGGGCAGGGACTACTCGATTACCTATCCCGAAAGCTCGGTCAACGTCGGAACCTATAGCGTGACCGTGACCGGCATGGGAGCCTACTCGGGCACGAGGGATCTCTCGTTCGAGATAACGCCAGCTCCTGAGAACCCCGATGATCCCAAGCCTGTGGACCCGGACAATCCACCTCAGCCAGCGGACCCCGACGAACCGTCGGATCCCGATGGGCCATCCAACCCCACGGTTCCCGATGATCCTTCAGCGCCAGATGATCCGGACGCCACCGATAAGCCGGGCGCTACCGATCCCGAGCCCGACGATGCCGACAAGCCGGGCACGAGCGACCCCGAGCCCGTGGCCACCCAGGTGATGTACCGCGCCTACAACCCCAATAGCGGCGAGCACTTCTACACGGCGCACTACGACGAGGTGGAGAGCATCGTGGCGGCCGGCTGGCGCTACGAGGGCGAGGCGTGGACCGCCCCGGTGACGAGCGCCACGCCGGTCTACCGCCTGTACTCGGGCACCGACCACCACTACACCACGAGCGTCGTCGAGCGAGACCACCTCATCTCGGTGGGCTGGAGCGACGAGGGCATAGGCTGGTACTCCGACGACAACGAGGGGGTTGGCCTGCACCGCCTGTTCAACCCCAACGTCGACCCGAACGCCCCCACCAACAACTCCGGCTCGCATCACTACACCACGAGCGAGGTCGAGCGCGACCACCTCGTCTCCATCGGCTGGCAGTACGAGGACTTCGGCTGGTACGGGGTCAAGTAGAAATCGCAGCAGCGCTGCTCCATTGTTATTCCGACCGGAGGCGCACAGCGCCGTAGCGGAGAAATCTCTCCAGCACCCCTCTATCATTTCGAGCAGTGGCAAGGGCCTCTCTGTCATTTCGAGCGGAGCCGCCGAAGGTGGCGGAGTCGAGAAATCTCTTGCTCTTTGTCCGATAGCAATTCTTTGTTATGCCTTCTAGCAATGTGTTGTATGCAGCGGCGATAAATGGGATATCAAGCATCATTAACGTAACACGTTATTATAATTTCCATGGTTGTGTCGCTCAAAGATACGGATACGGTTATGGTTACCATCACACCAGGTGAGCTTTTCGAGGAGGAGTTCCTAGAGCCGCTCGGCATATCAGAATATCGTCTCGCAAAGGAGATTGGCGTGCCGGCAGGTCGAATCGGTCAGATTGTCGCAGGTAAACGTGCCATTACTGCCGACACAGATCTGCGACTTTGCCGTTTCTTTGGGCTCTCGAATGGCTATTGGCTACGAGCCCAGGCGATGCGTGACATTGAGGTCGCTGAACATGAGCTCGCTGAGGAACTCGCGAAGATTACTCCACTGCATAGCGCTGCGTAAACGCAGCGGCAACTTATAACAATCTTTTTGCCATACATCTCGCCGATGTATTGTGCTCACCTGCGATAAACACCCCTCACAACCATTGAAAATAGTCG
>JABLTO010141136.1_pt1 | contig 28682 bp, 27 predicted proteins | sample 7160091 | NCBI WGS metagenome assembly JABLTO01 (sample SAMN14651225, study PRJNA627086) | human gut metagenome | isolation source: feces | host: Homo sapiens
AATGAGATAATCAACATAGAAATTCAGCTAAAAAATGAATACAACATGATAAAGAGAAGTCTATTTTATTGGTCTAAACTTTACTCAGAGCAACTTATCAGAATGAGTAATGACGATACCCAAAGAGAACTTTACGAAATAAGGGCAAAAACTCTAAAAGACAAGATAAGCGCATTAAACGAAGCCGAGCGAAAAGGAATCAAAAAAGGTAGACAAGAAGGTATTAAAGAAGGCGAAAAAAGCAAAGCAATAGAAATAGCTAAATCACTAATAAACATAGGGCTAGACAAAGAAACAATATCAAAGTCGACAGGTCTTACTTTATCAGAAATAGAAAAATTAATAGATTAATTAAAGAAAGTAGAGGTGTAAATCTCTACTTTCTTTAATTCTAAGGAATTTATACATTTTAACTAAGGCAACGGAATCTTTGATTCGTTGGCGCCATGAGTGAAGCGAATTTTTAGCAACGGACGAAGTCGTTGGCGATATGAACGCAGTGAATTTTTTATGCTACATAGAAATTATAAAAAAATGCAACTTTTTTTAGTTGTAAGTTGTCTTATATTATATAAGAGAAATGAATTAGACAAATTTTAGAAAGGGAAGTTAATATGGAGGGTATAAATTTTATTTCAAAAATAAGGGGAAAAGGAAGCACTTCAAAAAATAAATCTATAAAAACTAATTGTGCCTCATTTGAAAAATTACTATTGCAATATAAATCTTACTTATATAAAGTGGCCTACACATATGTAAAAGATAAGCAAGTCGCACTCGATATTTTGCAAGAAACTTCATTTAAAGCGTGGTTGAATATACACACGTTAAAGGATGAAGAAAAATTTAAACCATGGATAACAAAAATATTAGTCAATACTGCTTTAAATTATATTAAAAAAGAAAGCAAGGTAATTTATATGGAAGATGAAAATTCAATTATATATAGTGAAAAATCTATATCTATAGAGGAGAAATTAGATTTATATGACGCAATAGATTTGTTAAAACCAAAATACAAAACAGTTATTATATTGAAATATTTTGATGATATGAAGATAGAAGATATTTCATATGTTCTTAATACACCGGAAAATACAGTAAAAAGTCATCTGAAAAGGGCGAAGGAAAGTCTAAGTAGTATTTTAAAGGAGGGGATTTAAATGAAGTTTGATAAATTTGATAATATAGAAGTTCCAGAAGAAGTCGATAGTTTTATAAAAAATGGGATTAAAAAAGCAGAAAAAATTAAGAAAAAAAGAAAAGTACAGAAAGTAGTAGTGGCATCTATAACATTAGTATTGTGCTGTGGAGTTTTGATAAATGACACTACATGGGCACTTGTTGATAGCATCACGAAGAAGATAGAAAATTATTTTGGAGCGAATAATGATGAGTTTGAACAATATAAAGCTGATATCGGAAAAAGTGCATTTGATAAAAATATTACAATGACTTTAAAAGAGGCAATGCTAGAAGATAGTCAATTGATATTAAACATGAATTTAGATTTTTCAAAACTTGATAAAGGATATAATATAACAAATTATATGCCTCAAATTAAAGAAGTTTACTTAGATGGTAAGAAGTTTTTGCCTAGTTCAACTATGCAAGAATTTGGAATTAGTGAAGACGAAAGCATAGATGAAATTGAAAAGAGGGGGAATATAGACTTTTTAATACGACTTGAAGTAGTATCAGCAGATGCATATGATGAAGATAATAGAGTTTTAGAGAATTTAGATAAAGATAAGGACTACAATGTAAAAATTGTGTTTGGTAAAATAGAAACAATGAAAATGGATGTGGATAAAAATTTTGGAAAATCAATAACAGGAAATTGGGAGTTTAATTTTACTATAAATACAAAAGAAATGGCAAAGAAAATAAAGGTTTATAATATAGATGAGGAAATTGAAATAAAAGATAAAAATAAAACTACTTTATTGAAATTTAAAGAATTAAGAATATCACCATTATATGCAAGACTTTATGTTGATGCTGAGAGCACAGGAAGCCAAGACTTTTTAAATAATATTACTATAGAAGCTGTCGATCAAGATGGAAATTTAATATTAGAAGGACTTAGTGGAAGTTCTAGTTATGAAAATGGTATAAACAAATATATAAATTTAGAATCAGAAAAAGATTTATATCAAAGTGGAGATAAAATAAATATAGATAAGATAGAATATATAAAAATTATCCCAGTTAAATTAACTGAAAGTGGGGACACTTATAAAAAATACGAGCATAAAGCTATAATAGTGAATTTGAAATAAAAAAGTTGTCACAAGATATTGTGGCAACTTTTTTTGTATTCAAGAAAATCTAAATTATAATATAAAAAATTAATAATATGGAATAAACATAGATAGATAAAAATATAATGAATTAAGCTTGTACAAAAATAAAAAGGGGAGGGATTTGAATTAAGAGAAAAATAAAGTTTATAATTGCTGTCTGTATTATGACGGTGATTGTATACATTACGTATGATAATCTGCAAGATATTGATGCAGGTAGGAGTTTGCCAGTTGGGGTGACTGAGGTTGAACTTAAAAATTGGACAAAAACGAGAGAGCCAGATGAAATCGAAAGTGGAGAGAAAAAGTTAAATTCTCATAGTACTTTATATAAATTTAATAGAAATATTGATGAAAGTGATGTTGAAAATATACAGGACTTATATGATTCTAGTAATAAACTCAGAGGGATTAATTATGTAACAATTAATAGCGAAAGTAATACAGAAGGAAATGAAAAAATAGAAGATCAAAGTAACAGTATAGGTGATATAGACGATGAAGTTTACAATGAAAATAATGATATATCTCAAGAAGAATCAAGTTTAAATATAAATGATGTGTCAAAAGAAGAATACAGTTTTAATACAAATAATGCATCAAAAGAAGAAAATCAAGATATGTCAGAACAAGAATATCAATTTGAAGAAATCGAACAAGATATATCACAACAAGATAAAAGTACAACACAACAACAATACGCAAAAGATAATACAACAAACCAAAGTATTCCGAAAGTAATTGTAGAAGATAATAAAACACAAACTAAAGTAACAGGCAATAAAGTTTTAAGAACTATTGTAACTCCCCAAAAAGGAGGAATAATAAGATATGATTTGTTGACTTTGTATGACTACTTAAAATCGGACAAAGAAGTTAAGTGGCAAGAAGATAAATTTGTGACATGGGATTTATACACATCTTTAGATCAAAAAAATGAACAGACTAGTGTTGAGTGGAGGATGTTGAGCGCCAAGATAAATATATCTCCGGAGCAATATGATTTGCTAAGTAAAAATGAGGCATATGCAGTACTTGGTGTAGAAGCAGATAATGAATATGGATTTGAGCTTATCGTACCTTATAACGATATAATCAGCGTCTTTATAAATGGATTTGTGACATCACTGAATTATCAAAATCGAAATACAGACAGAATTTATAATTTAGATGGAAGTAATACAAAATACAAACCATCAACATTATCAAAGTGTAAAAATCCAACTATACATAAAAGTGATTTATCAAAGCATACTGATTTTTATCATTTTGAAACAGGTGTATTTAATATGAGTAACACTAGTGGGCTAAATGCTAATATGATTATGGAAACAGACATAAGCAATAAATTAAATCTAGGAGAAAATAGCATAGATTTTTTAGTCGGAAATTTTATTTCAAGCGAAAGTGTTTTAAATAATTCATATGGATTTTCAAAGTTAAATCTGTATATTATTGAAAAGCCAAAACTAGATATAAATATCCAATTTTATAAATATATAGATGACGAAATACTTTATTTTAATGAAGATTATGCACCAACAAGGGGTGATGATGTATATATCAGAATAGATATAACAAATACATCAGATAAATTTGTATTAAATAATCTAGATTTAGATATGAAGATTACAAGTACTCCTTTAAAGATAAATAAAAACACAATTACTTATAATAATTTAAATATAAAAAACAATACAAGGTGCTATATAAACGACGATTTTTCCACCCAGTACAGCATAGATATTTTAAAAGAGCTTAAATGTGGAGATAAAGTTACTATAATGTCTGATAAAATAACTTACTCTATTACTAAAAATGATGCCGTCAGAAGTGCAGTAATCTGTAGCGGAAATTTAAAAATGAATTATATTAAGGATGATTTTACTCATATAGAATTTAAAAATAATCAAACAGCCATTAGAGTTCCAACTAGCAGCTCGTGTGGTACTTTAAATTTTACCTGTGAGATAGAAGATGAAGATAATGCCTTGGCAAGTAATATAGGAGATAAAATAACAGAAGATGGTTATAGTGAAGGTGGCGATTATAAAGATAATAAAGAGGAGCCAAGTCTTATTGTAAATGTAAGTAATGATAATGAGTCTGCCAATTTAGTCATAAAACCTGGACAAACATATAAAGTAGAAAATTTAAGTATTGATAAAACTTATAATATAAGCTTAATTCTACCACAAAACTATATTGTTATAGATACAGACACATATTCTAGCTCAAAACAAAATACAGTCCAAATAGATACAAACTCTGATTATGACCATGATATACATATAAAAATCAAGAAAAAAAGTAATCCTTATTTTTATAAAAATAAGCAAGATGAGGTAGACTTAAGTTTTAAATAGACTAGTTAAGAAAAAAGTGAATTTTACTTTTGAATAAACTATTTAGAAACAAAGGTGATAAAATGAAAAAACTAATTATAGCTATAGTGACGATAACTATTTTAGTAGTCATATCTACAAATTATGGGAAACTATATGCTATGTTTTTCAATAAATTCTCAAAAGATATCACTCAAAAAACAGCTAATATAGATTTTACAATTCAAGGAGATTTTAAAGGTGAGAAAAAAATAAATATACAAAATTTAGATCAACTTATAAAAAATGATGTGAAAAATTATGAGATAGATATTGATTTTGATATAGAAAATAACAGCGATTGTGAGATATATGTGAGGGTAGCTGTTGTATCGATTATTTTAGACAATACTAAGGCGAATACGGCGTATAAGTTTAGCAATTCATTTTGTGAAATAAAATATGATAGTAAAAATAATACTCTGGATGAAGACTATTGGGAAAAGTCAGATGACGGATATTATTACTATAAAACGACTATAAAGAAAGGAGGAACTTTAGAGAATAAACTTATTTCGGGAATAAAATTAAATATAAATAAATCAGAAAAAATGAGTTTAATTCATAAACAGCCTCAGCTTGTGGTGAGAGTAGAGGCAAGTAATAAGGCATTTTAAATTTTGACAAATAAAAATTAATCTAAAAGTATGAAATGGTGTAAAGATATTTCAGTAAGCAAGAAATAGTGTAAAATATTTTAAACTTATAAGGGGGAGTTTTATTGAAAAAAGGGAGAAAAATATTAGTTGTATTGTTGGCGATTTTAATACCAGTATCAATTGGATTTGGGTACAAGTTTTTTAGCTGGACAGTTAATGATAGTTTATCAAACCAAGCTATGACAGTTGATGGAGATATAAGTATAAAAAATATTCCGAGTGAAAATACATTGTTACCAGGTGACAAAATATGTGATGAAATACAGTTTAATATAAAATCGACAGCAACGAGTTTATTAAGGGTAAAAATTGATGGATTTGTAAGTTCTACATCAGATGGAAATAAAGATAAAAAAGAATTGTGTAAAATAGAAGGACTTGATGAAAATTGGATAGATGGACAAGACGGATATTACTATTATATAAAAGGTGTAAGTAATACAACAAATTCAACAGTTCCTTTTGTAACTGGAATATATTTTGAGGTTCCAGGGAGTGAAGATGCTAACAATTATCAAGGTAAATACATAGGTGCAGATATACAAGCTGAGATGGTTCAAGCAAAACACGGAGTATTTAAAGATCATTGGAATATTGGGGAAAGTAGCAATGTATATAGTATTTTAAATGAAATATCACAAAATGAAGGTGAATAAGTTTTATATTATTAATTTATGGGTATAAATAAATTAATAAATATGTCAAAAGATAATAATTTATTAAAAAACTATATTCACAATTTTAATCTAATATGAATCAAAAGTAGGGGAATATACCCCTACTTTTTAGTGTATATAAATAAAAATCTTAGTGTATATACGTTTAAAATATTATTTCATGTAAATTAAAAAACAATATCTATTTAAAATACAGCCTTTCAAAAGATAATTTATAAGTAACAATCAAATGATTAAGTGATATAATATTAGGAACAAGAAAAAATATGGTAAATGTGACTAATTTAAGGACGCATTGGCTAAAATCAATAATGTAGTTTAGATTTTAGGTTGTTTTTATTTTGAATTATTTTCATTTAAAAGAAGTCAAAATAAATTGCAAGATGATTAACCTTTATCTATAATGAACTTAAAGGAAGAAAATATTAATAATTTATTAAGGTTGGAGTAAGTATATTTATATATAATAAATATAGTTTTTATATTCTAACTTAAATAATTACATCGTGGTTTTTAAATCACACCAACGTGGCATATTACTGGGAGGTGTTTAATATGTTTAAATCAAAAACTAATTGTTTATCAGATGTAATAGCGTATGTTACTATGGCTATAATTTATTGCTCAGTAGCTTTTTATTTTATATCAATTGGGACAAATGTAAATCAAGTAATGTTTACAATCATATCATTTGCTGTTGGAGCTTTTGCTTATTTTAAACTAAGCTTTAAGAAAAAAACAACGACAACAGATGAAGTTAAATAGATAAGAATTTTTTTGGAGGGCAAGATGGCAAAAAAGGTAAAAACAAATGCAATGAGAATATTAGATTCTAATAAAATAGATTACGATACACATTCATATACAACAGATGGCGAACATGTAGATGGAATTACAGTCGCACATGCTATAGGAAGAGATGCAAAACAAGTTTATAAAACTTTGGTAGCTCAAGGACACAGCAAAGAATACTATGTTTTTGTAATACCTGTCGATCAAAACCTAAACCTAAAAAAAGCAGCTAAAGCAGCTGGCGAAAAAAGTGTAGAGATGATTCATGTTAAAGATATCAACAAGATAACAGGCTACATAAGAGGTGGGTGTTCTCCTGTTGGAATGAAAAAGTTATATGGAACTTTTGTCAATGAAACGGCAAAAGAGCTAGATACTATAATAGTTAGTGCAGGAAAAATTGGATACCAAATCGAATTAAAACCTGAAGATTTACAAAAGGTAACTAATTTTAAATATGCAGACATAATACAATAGAACTTGTGTTTAGAGGATATTTCGGTGAAATATCCTCTTTTTTTGTTGATGAGATATATTATTTAGTAAGGTAAGCTATATGATTAGTAAGATAATTAAAATAAATAATTTTAATGCACAAATATTTTGATTATCAAATAGTATTGACATCTAAATAATTTTTGTATAAAATTATTTAACAGAACAGATAAACAAAATAAAAATATTAGGGAAATTAGAAAATATATTTGAGACTGGAGGTTTTATTCATGATACGCATAATAACAGATAGTGCGAGTGATATAACTATAGAAGAAGCAAAAGAATTAGGAGTGGAAGTAGTTCCATTGCATGTGATTTTCGGAAATGATGTTTTTATGGATGGTGTAGATATAAGCCACGACGAATTTTATAAAAGATTGGAAGAATGTGACGAATTGCCGAAAACATCACAAACAAATCCAGGTGGATTTGTAGAAGTATTTGAAAAATATATAAAACAAGGTGATGAAATTGTCGGGATATTTATATCATCAAAATTAAGCGGTACATATCAATCATCAATTATAGCATCTGATATGATTGATGACGGAAAAATACATATAATAGATTCATTAAATGCAAGTATGGGTTTAGCTGTGCTTGTGAGGGAAGCTGTCAAAATGAGGGACAAAGGAAAAAGTGTAGACGAAATAAAAGTAGAAATAGAAAATCTCATACCAAGGGTGAAATTAATTGCAGTAGTCGATACTCTTAAGTATCTTAAAAAAGGCGGAAGATTATCTGCAACTTCAGCAATAGTAGGAGGGGTGCTTGGAATAACTCCTGTAATATCTGTCGTTGATGGAAGTGTAGAAGTTCTCGCTAAGACTAGAGGTCACAAAAAATCTATAAAATTTATGGTAGATTATATGAAAGAAAACCAGCCTGATTATAATTATGCAGCAGATTTTGCATATACAAGAATAATAAAAAATTTAGATTCATTTAAAGAATCATGTAAACCTGAGTTTCAATTTTCAGAAGAATCAACAAGGGAAATAGGAGCAGCAATTGGAACTCATATAGGTCCTGGAGCTTTTGGAGTGGCATATATATCAAAATAAATTAATAAAAATAATAGGGGGATATTACAATAATGAAATTGTAGATATCCCTTTTTATATATTTCAGATTTCAAAAAACTTGTTTTATATTCCAAATAATGATAAAGTGTTATATAGAAGACGAATAATCAGAAAATTCACGGGGAGGTATGTTCGCTTGAAGGTTATTAATTCTGCTCAAATTACTGAAGAAGTAAAGCGTTTGTGCATAGAGGGAAACCTTTTCTTAGGTCGAGATGTTGTTGATTCATTTAGAGAAAATCTTCAAAAAGAAGAGAGTGACTTAGGTAAAGATGTATTAAATATATTAATTGAAAATGCAGAAATTGCATGTAAAAAGGAGATTCCAATTTGCCAAGATACAGGAATGGCTGTGTTTTTTGTAAAGGTTGGCCAAGATGTTAAAGTTGAAGGAGATACTTTGACAGATGCCATAAACAAAGGCGTAAGTCTAGGATATACTGAAGGATACCTTAGAAAATCTGTAGTAAGTCCGATAGATAGAGTAAATACTCAGGACAACACACCAGCAGTAATTCATTATGATATGGTTAAAGGTGATAATATTGAAATCATTTACGCGCCAAAGGGATTTGGTAGTGAAAACATGAGTCAACTAAAAATGTTAAAGCCATCAGATGGGCTAGATGGAATAAAAAAATTTATAGTTGATGTAGTATCAGAAGCTGGACCAAACCCATGTCCACCGATAGTTGTTGGTGTAGGAATTGGAGGTACTGTGGATAAGTGTGCCCAAATAGCAAAAAAAGCCTTAACTAGGGAAATTGGCGAACACAACAAAGATCCATTTATAGCAGATTTGGAAAAAGAAATGTTAGAAGAGGTAAACAACCTTGGGATAGGGCCTCAAGGATTGGGAGGAAGAACAACAGCACTTGCTGTAAATATAGAGACTTTCCCAACGCATATAGCAGGTCTTCCAGTTGTTGTGAATATAAATTGCCATGCTTCAAGACATAAAAGCGTGACATTGTAAAAAGTGCTAAATTTAGCATTAGGTATTAGGAGGGGGATTATGGTTGAATTAAAAACTCCATGTACAAATGAGGATATAGAAAAATTAAAATGTGGCGATGTCGTTAAGATGAGCGGTGTTTTATATACAGGAAGAGACCAAGCGCATAAGAGAATGGTTGCTGCACTTAAAGAAGGAGGAGAACTTCCTTTTGATATAGAGGGTCAGGCTATTTATTATGTTGGGCCGACTCCAAACAAGCCTGGCGAAGTGATAGGTTCGGCAGGCCCGACAACAAGTTATCGTATGGACGATTTAACAGTTCCTCTTTTAGAAAAGGGCCTAAAAATAATGATAGGCAAGGGAAAAAGAAATGACACTGTAATTGAAGGAATGAAAAAATATAAGGCTGTTTATTTAGCTGCAATCGGCGGCGCAGGAGCTTATATATCTAACTCAATTAAAAAAAGTGAGATAATCGCCTATGATGATTTGGGTGCAGAAGCAGTTAGAAAACTTGAAGTAGAAGATTTACAACTTATTGTAGCGATTGATTGTGAAGGGAATAATATTTACGATAAGAGAGAAGAATACGCAAAAACTACAAAAGCTACAAATGAATAAAATTAAATGCGGAGGAAGTTATGACAAAAAAAGATTTCAATGAATTAGCATTAACAATGCACGAAGAAAAATTAGGAAAAGTAGGAATACAAAGCAAAGTTAAAGTTGGGACAAAAGATGATTTATCTACAGCTTATACTCCAGGGGTTGCTGCTCCATGTTTAAAAATAAAAGAAAACAAAGACGATGTTTATAAATATACTTGTAAGTCAAATATGGTTGCAGTAGTATCTGACGGGACTGCTGTTTTAGGTCTTGGGAATATAGGTGCGTCTGCATCTATTCCAGTTATGGAAGGAAAGGCAATATTATTTAAGGAATTTGCCGGTGTTGATGCATTCCCAATATGTGTAGATACTATGGATATAGACGAAATAGTTAGAACTGTAAAATTAATTTCGCCTGTTTTCGGGGGAATAAACTTAGAAGATATAAACTCACCAAGATGTATCGAAATTGAAAATAGATTAAAAGAAGAATTAGATATACCAGTATTCCATGATGACCAACATGGGACTGCGATAATAGTTTCTGCTGGTATAATAAACGCGGCTAAACTTGCTGGCAAAAAAATCGAGGACTTAGAAATAGTAATCAATGGCGCTGGATCTGCTGGTATGGCTATTGCAAAAATGTTATTAAACTTAAACGTAAAAGATATAGTTTTATGTGATATAAATGGAGCATTATGTTCAAAATCAGAAGGATTAAACTGGGCTCAAAAAGAAATGTTAAAAGTGACTAATAAAAACGACCAAGAAGGAAAATTAGCAGATGTAGTAAAAGGAAAAGACGTATTTATCGGTGTTTCTGCTCCAAAAATGATGACTAAAGAAATGGTATCAACTATGGCAGAAAAATCAATCGTGTTTGCTATGGCTAACCCAACTCCAGAAATATTCCCAGACGAAGCAAAAGAAGGTGGAGCATTTATAGTTGGAACGGGGCGTTCAGATTTCCCTAACCAAGTAAATAACGTGCTTGCTTTCCCAGGAATATTCAGAGGTGCATTAGATGTTAGAGCAAGTGAAATCAACGAAGAAATGAAAGTTGCAGCAGCATATGCAATCGCTGGAATAATAAAAGACGAGGAATTAACAACAGAATTTGTACTACCAGATGCATTTGATCCACGTGTTGGACAAGAAGTTTCAGCAGCAGTTGCTAAGGCAGCTAGAGAAACAGGTGTAGCTAGAATATAGACATATTTTTCTCTTATAACTCATACAATCTATAAAGATGTATCTTGCACAGAAATTTAAGGAAGTGCCGATAATATCTATTAATTTATAGATGAATTGAGGAGAGAATTATGGATGAAAACACAATTGTTTTATGGGATCAGAACGGTGTTGAAACTACTTTCGAAAAAGTATTTTCAATAGAAATAGAAGGAGAGCATTATATAATGTTGTCTCCAGTTGATACTGAATTTTCTATAGACGAAGAAGACGAAAATGAAATTTTAGTATTTAAATTGAGAGATAGTGACCATGGCGAACTCTTAGTTCATTTAAAAGAGGATGAGTGCAGGGAACTTACTCAAAAATGTAAGGATTTAATCCAACGATTTATAAATAATTATGATGATTAAATTTTATTTTGTTCATACTAAAAATTAAGATTATACATAAAAAGACACATATAAATGTGTCTTTTTTTAATTGAGCTATGAATGCGGTGATTCTAATTGATTTTATTTTTTAATGTAGTGTAAACTTCTTTTGTACTTTGGCTATCTTTAGTATTATAAATCAAATAGTCAAACTTACTATTTTTTAGTTTTACTACTATATATGGTGGATTATCATCTTTATTTTTAAAGTAAAGATAAACTCTACATTTTCCGTATTTATCACTTTTAAAATTACCTATACATTTTGTGTCAGTGGCCATACCATTAGTCCTAAGTGTAAATGATATTGGTTCATCTGTTAATTCTACATTCTCGATATCTTTATAATCTAATTCATAAGAATATGGGAATGAGGAGATACTTATATTAGGTGGGTTTTTGCTAAATGACATAGAAATAGTTGAAATTTCTGCAGGAACCATCAACACCACCAAAAGAATAAATGTAGCAATTAGTACTATTTTATCAAGTTTTTTACCCATAAAATAGCCGTGTTTTGTAGCAAGATTATAAGTCATATTATAGCCAAAACGACTGCTCACTATTTTGCTAGAATCATTTGGATTATAGTAGTACATCCCATCAATCCAATAATCATCGTCATCTACTATTATTTCGGAATTCTTGTTTTTAGCATTTAACTCTTCATCTAAATCATTTATTTTTTTCTTAATATATATAATTCCTATGGCAACGACACTTGATAATATAAGTATTGAAATTACCATTGTGTTTGAGAATTTTAAATCTATATATTCAAAAAACATTGAATAAAAGATAAGAAAAGTAAGGGACTCAACAATAGCATTAATCAAAAAATATATAGAAAACAGGCGTTTTTCTTGTTTATTTAAAATAAAATTAATCTCAGAATCTGTGCTATAAGTTTTTAATTTATTCTTATTAAATAATTTTGCAAAGTAAAATAGCAAAACAATTACCCCTAAATTTAAAATTGCTATTATTAAAAAAACTATATTTTCTGATGAAAAGTTTTTAATAGATATTATTAAAGGAATAATTCCTATTAAAATTGGGATTAAAAAGTATTTATTGCTTATTGGCATAGAGTTTTTTAGTAAAGTGGTCTTAGTATCACAATAAACGACTTTTTTTTCGCCGACAAACCAGTTATTTTTCGCTTTTTCAGCCTTTACTTTTCTGTTCATAAGTTTGAATGGTGTTATGCCATAATAAGCAAAACCTAAAGACCATATCATTGTATAAAATATATAAACAGTTATATTGTTTAGAATCCAAAATGGAAATATAATCGGGATAGCAGTGACTAACATAAGCAAGTAAACTTTGTTACATAGCGATTTATACTCCTTTTGAATTTGTTTTATAAAGTCACTTTCCAAAACATCGTAAGGTAAAGTTACAGCCATAAACATATTTTTCTTTGGCTTATTTGCAGAGCGCAAACTCATAAATATTGTTATAAATACAATCAAAATACACGCTATCATAATGATTTTAAATATAGTCATAAGAGTGACCACCTTTCATAAATTATTTAGTACATTATAAGAAATAAGCTTACTGTATACCTTCTAAATACTAAATTACATATTTATATTCTAAACATTAATCGTTTTGTGGCTTTAATTTCTTCATAGAATCAAAAATATTTTCACATATTTTCATAAATTCATCTTTTTTCATTCCCCTGATTTCTGCCTCTGAAATAACAAGAGATAAGTCGTCTTCAAGCTTTTCTTTAAATTCAAAATCAGGCGTTAATATGGGGTTTACCTTTGCACCATGTCTTCTATCGATTGAAATAAAACCCTCTTGCTTTAACATTGCATATGCTTTGTTTACAGTCATATTATTTATCCCAAGATCTTCAGCCAAATTTCTGATAGTAGGTAGTTTCTCACCCTGAGACAACTCACCATGAGCTATTGCTACCACGATTTGATTTCTAAGTTGGATGTAAATTGGAATTTCACTTTCAAAATCAAGTTTTAAAATCATAACAGACCTCCTTATAATATATGTAAATAATTAACTTTTGTATTATATATAGTAATACAAACAATACAAAAATGCAATGAAATAAATTCCAAAGAATTGCTATTACTATTACTATTACTATTACTATTACTATTACTATTACTATTACTATTACTATTGGAACCAATAGGTTTCTATTTAACAACTTTGTGATAAATATAAATTAGGAATCATTTTATACTAAGTAAAATACTTATATAGGTTTTAGCGCTATGATTAATTTATATATTTTATGAAAAAACTAGAGAATCTGATAGAGTGTTTATTAACACAAGAAAATTATAGTTATTATAAACAGCAGTATATTCAATAAAGTGTTTTATCACAAAATAGTTAAATAGAATCGCATTGAGAAAAAATATAATAATTTTACGAAAATATGTTGACTTGGAGTGAACTCAAAGTAGTATAGTGTAAAAAATGGAAAAAATAATAGCAATATAAAGTCATCAGGAATATAGAAAAATGTAAATTAAAAAAATCATTGGTATTAAGGGGGAAGTTATGAAATATACTACTTTAGGAAAGTCGGATTTAAAGGTATCTAGAATATGTTTAGGGTGTATGGGGTTTGGTGATGCTCAGAAGGGGATGCATTCATGGACTTTACCATATGAAGAGTCAAAGGAAATTGTAAAGTATGCTTTGGAAAGTGGAATTAACTTTTTTGATACTGCTATGGGATATCAGGGTGGTACGAGTGAAGAATATTTGGGTCGAATTATAAAAGAATGTGCAAATAGAGAAGATGTTGTTATTGCGACAAAATTTGTCCCTAGAACAGAAAGTGAAATTAAAAATAATATAAGTGGTCAGCAACATGTTGAAAATTGTCTAGATGCTAGTTTGAAACGACTACAAATGGATTATGTTGATCTTTATGTATATCATTTTTGGGACTATAATACGCCTATAGAAGATATCATGGAAGGCCTACATAATGTTATTAAGCAGGGCAAGGCGAGATATATTGGAATTTCAAATTGTTATGCATATCAGCTGGCTAAGGCAAATGCAATAGCGAGACAAAATGGTTGGGAGGAATTTATATCAATCCAAGGCCATTATAACTTGATTTTTAGAGAAGAAGAGAGAGAAATGCTGCCTTTGTGTAAGGAAGAAAACATAGCGCTGACTCCATATTCTTCTTTAGCATCAGGAAGATTGTCGAAACATCCTGGCGAAGAGTCGAAACGTATGAGAGAGGACAGTTTTGCAAAAGGAAAATATGATGCAACTGCTGATGCTGATTTGAAAATTATACACAGGGTAGAAGAAATTACTCAAATTAGAGGAGTTTCAATGAGTGAAGTTTCTCTGGCATGGCTTATTAAAAAGACGATATCTCCAACAGTTGGCGCGACAAAGAAACATCACATAGATACAGCAGTTAAGGCAGTTGAGCTTGAATTAACTGATAAAGAGATGAAATATTTAGAGGAATTATATGTGCCACACGAGTTAGTTGGAGTTATGGCACAAAATAAATAGATTTTAAGGGGGCAATATGAATAATTTAGGGGAAAATATTAAAAAATTAGGATTTGGTTTAATGCGTTTGCCGATGAAGGATGAAAAAATAGATATAGAGCAAACAAAAGTAATGGTCGATAAATTCTTGGATGATGGGTTTACTTATTTCGACACAGCTTGGGCATATGCAGGAAGTGAAGATGCCATAAGACAGGCGTTGGTTGAAAGATATCCAAGAGAATCATATCAATTAGCGACAAAAAACGCAGCTTGGATAAATTGCAACACAAGAGATGAGGCTATTTCACAATTTGAAACATCTTTAAAACAAACAGGTGCGGGATATTTCGACTTTTATCTTCTACATAATTTGGGAGAAAGCCGTACACAATTTTTCGATAAGTTTGATATGTGGAATTTTGTAAAAGAAAAGAAAGAAGAAGGGTTAATCAAACATATTGGTTTTTCATTCCATTCAACACCAGAAGAGTTGGAAGAAATATTAAAAGCACACCCAGAGATGGAGTTTGTACAGTTACAAATAAACTATGCAGACTGGGAAAATCCAGCCATTCAGTCGAGAGCATGTTATGAAGTGGCGAGAAAATATGGCAAGGAAGTTGTAATTATGGAGCCTGTTAAAGGCGGAATGTTGGCCACACCACCACAGCCGGTAGTCGACATATTCAAACAAGCTGATCCAAATACATCTGTGGCATCTTGGGCAATAAAATTTGCAGCTAATTTAGAAGGGGTAATTACTGTTTTATCAGGAATGAGCAATGTCGAACAAATGGAAGATAATTTGTCATATATGAAGGATTTTGACGGATTATCAGAAGATGAAATGAAAGTTATCAAAAAAGCACAAGAAGAATTAAGTAAAATCGACATTGTACCATGCACAGTTTGTAATTATTGTGCAAAGGTCTGTCCTAATAATATTGGAATTTCGGGTTCATTTACTGCATTGAATCAACTTATTTTGTATGGAAATAAGGCAGCAGCACAACATCAGGAAGGTTGGCTAGTTGGCGGACATGGAAAGAAAAATGCCTCAGAATGCCTTCAATGTGGAGAATGTGAAGCTGTTTGCCCACAACATATCCATATAATAGATCAGTTAAAGCGAGTAACAAAAGAATTATTATAATAGAGTGAAAATCATAAATCTATCATTTAACAAAATAATATATAGAGAGAAAAGGAGAGAAATGCCCTTGCTGAAAATTTAGCAAGGGTAAAAATTAGCGTAATGGAGATGTTTTCGAATAAAGATTTAAAAAATATGATTGTGCCACTATTCTTTGAGCAACTGTTGGTGATGTTGGTGGGAATTGTTGATACATTCGTAGTAAGTTATGTTAGCGAGGCAGCAGTGTCTGGGGTGTCGCTTGTGAATATGTTTAATACAATATTTATATATTTGTTTACGGCTCTTGCATCTGGGGGAGCTGTTGTAATAAGCCAATATTTAGGAAGTAGAGATGAAAAAAATACGACTGAATCATCAAGTCAATTACTGATGTTTTCGACTTGGTTTTCAATTATTTTAGCCGTATTAGTGCTGATTTTTAACAGAGGCTTGCTGAGATTATTATTTAGAAGTGTAGAAAATTCAGTTATGGAGGCTTGTATAACATATCTTAGAATTTCTGCGTATTCTTTTCCGGCGCTTGCGATTTATAACGCGGGTGCATCACTTTATAGAAGTATGGGTAAGACAGATGTTACTATGTATATTTCTATTATTTCAAGAAATTGACGAAGCTTACATTGGTTTTATCTATTGTGTGGAACTTATTAGTATTTGTAATTACGCCTGTATTTATGCAGTTTTATGCATTGTCAGATCAAACAAAATATCTAATTGTAATCCTTGTATTAATTCACAATATATTTAATACTGTTGCGTTTCCATTTTCGGGACCGCTTAGCAATGGGCTTAGAGCAACTGGCGATGTAAAATACACAATGATTGTTTCGATTGCATCGACTGTTTTGGGAAGATTTATATTTTCGATAATCTTCGCTATATATTTTAATATGGGAGTGATTGGAATTGCCTTTGCAATGTGTTTAGATTGGACAATTAGAGGAATTATATTCTTTGCGAGATTTAAATCAAATAAATGGTGTGAATTTAAGGTAATTTAAAAGAAAGATAATAAACTTTAAAGTATTAGTTAAGGTTATTAAAAGTATTAATTAAGATGATTAATTGAAGATATTAATTAAAGCAATTAAAAATTAAGATCGTAAATTTTTAGATAAAGATTTATTTTTTTACAAATTGTATATTAAAAAAGGATGCTCAGATAGTATTAATCTATTTGTGCATCCTTTTTAGTTTATTTATCTAAAGCTTTATGTTCTATTGATTTAAAGTATTTATCTAAACTATTTATACCAGTTATTTATCTTTATACTAGATAATTTATCTAAAATCTAAACTCTGTGGCATCCGCTTTCGTCTTGAGTTATAAGGTTTTTCTTCATTAGAACACCAAGTGCTCTTTTGAAGTTTTTCTTACTTGAATTAAATACTGTTTTGATTTCTTCTGGAGAAGATTTATCGTTAAATCTCATGAAACCGTCGTTTCCTTCTAAGTAGCTCATTATTGATTTTTCAAGAGTATCTAATTCTGCAGCTCTTTCACCTCTTGGAGAAAGGCCTAATTTTCCGTCTTCATATATTTTTATAACTCTCAAGTTTTCTAGTTTATCACCGATATTTAACTCTGTGAAATATTCGTTGTTTAATATTATAGCATCGAATTTGTTGTCAACACATAACATTGCAGTGTTGTTAGTTTGGAATCCATAAACAATACCTTCTACTGTATCGCCGATTTTGTAATCAGATTCTGTTGATAAATATGGGAAAATGTCAGTTGTTGCCGCAAGTCTTCCCGTTTTATCAAGATATATGTAGAATAAATATCTTTGACCCTTAGTCATTTCAAAAGTTTGTTGTTTGAAAGGAACTAAGATATCTTTAGGAAGTCCAACATCGACAAAGCTACCTATTTTAGTGTGTGCAACTACTTTTAAGTAAGCTATATCACCTAATTTTGCTTTTGGATATTCTAAAGTAGCAGAAAGTCTACCTTCTGAGTCTCTATAAATGAAGACTTCTATCTCATCACCAACTTCTACTTTTTGTTTATTAAGAAGTCTGTTATGTAATAAAACGTCATCGTTTGAATTTGATCCTTCTTCGCCGACGAAATATCCGAAATTCGTCTCTCTTTTTACTATTAATTTATTGTATTCACCTAATTTAATCAAAGTTTTATCTCCTTTTCCGCTAGTACTACCTATTATTATATCCCTATTATACATGGATTATATATTTTTATCAAAGTAATTATTGATGGTATTAAATTAATAACTAAATTGAAGTTTAATTAATTATGCGAATTTAAGAAAAATTAGAAGGAAAAGAAGAAAATATAACGAATATTATATGTAAAAGTAGAATTTTATCGCAGAATTAGGAATAAAATGAAAAAAATATTTATTTTTGAGGAAAAAACAAGAAAAATAATGTATAATGTTTTATTGTTAAAATAAATACTCCATAATACAATATAACTTTAAATTATATTTAAATAAAAGTTATATAATGTAGAGAGGCTAAAATTAAATAAGAAAGCGGGGAATGGTATGAAGGAGAAAATAATTTCTCTTGCAATATCTTTGGGTTTAATGACTACAATTGGATTCAAGGATTTGAGTTATGCTGATACAACTGTATCGGGGATTGTTACAGCAACTGCATTAAATGTGAGAAGTGGACCTGCCACAACATATTCTGTTATTGGTCAAGTATTACAAGGAAACGATATAAAAATCGTAGACAAAACAGGAAATTGGCTAAAAGTTAACTACAAAAATACAACAGGTTACGTTTCTGGTGCATATGTATCGAGCATATATAACGAAGCAAAAACAGAAGGATATGTTATGGGATGTAACACTTTAAATGTAAGAAGTGGTCCAGGAACAGAATACGCCAGAAAAGGAAGTCTAGTTAATGGTACAAAAGTACACATTATAAGTACTTCACTAGGATGGTCTAAAATAATTTACAATGGAAATTATGCTTATGTATCGGCAAGTTATCTGTCGAACTCACCAAGCGAAAACCAAGGAAACACAGGAAGTAATAACTCTAGTAATGGGAATAATTCGTCAAACGGAAGTACAGAAAACAACAATACACAAGTTACTATTAAAAATACAGGTACAGTTACTGCCGATCGTCTTAATGTAAGACAACAGCCAAGTACATCATCGACGATTTTAGGTGTATTAGAAAAAAATACAACAGTTAAAATAGTAGACGAAACAGAATCATGGTATAAAATCATGTATAAAAATGATTATGCATTTGTTTCAAAAAACTACATAATCTTAGGAGGGACACAAACAGGTGGAACTCAAACAGTTACAAATTTAAATAATTTCTTATTTATAGGAGACTCTTTCACAAGTAGAATCAAAAACACAATACAATCAAAAGCAAAAGATTCATACGTAAGAGCAAAAGGAGGAGCATTCCCTTCTTATTGGTTAGATAATTTTTCACAAATGCCAGACTCAAACAACGTCAAAGGAATTGTTTTACTAATAGGAATAAATGGAATTTCTAGAGAATCTAACTTAACAGATACAAAAACATTAATAGACAAATTATCTAAAAAATATTCAGATAAAACAATATATGTCCAAAGAGTCTTTCCAGTCGGAAAAGGATACGCAGGATATAACAATACACAAGTTGCAAATTACAACAAAAACAGAATTAATCCGTTTAACGCAAGTATAAAAGCATACTGCAATACAAAATCAAACGTCAAATTTATAGACACAACAAGCGGATTTGTAGATGCCAACGGATTTTTAATAAACTGCGAAACAGACGGACTTCACATACTAGATAGCTACAGTACTAAATTCTATAACAACATACAAACAGCAGTTATAAACGTGCAATAAGTATAATGTAAATGTAGCTTACGAAAGTAGCTAAAGTATAAACTATAGATAAAATAGATTAATAGATTATAAGAAAAAATAAATTATAGCAAAAATAGAAGACTATATTATTTTTAATATAATAAATAGTAGTAAAAAAGAGATTGATACAAAATAAAGTACCAATCTCTTTTTTTGTTGCGCATACACCTACTGCTATACCTACTGCTATACCTACTGCGGGGCATTACGATTCTATTTAACAACTTTGTGAAAGTATGAATAATGATATATTATGTGGATATAATTACAGTTAGTTTATAGAAATTAATGTAATTTATAGTATACATACACCATATGACAAGTAAAAATCAGTAAACAAGTAAAACAAAGTGAAGGGAACTTAAAACAAATAAAAACAACTTAAAATGACCTAAAAAAAACAAATTACCACAAACTACAATAAGTAATAATAAACTAATAAAATAATAAAAAATAAATAAATATGGAGGTTTAAATATGAAAATGCATAAGCATTTAAAGGAAAAAAGAGAAAGGTTAAAAGGTTGGAATTTAGATTTTTTGATGAAAGATTTATCTCGGAATGAAATGGAAATATGGGTTGAAATAATTCAAAGTAAGGTAGAAGATGAACAAGAATAATAGAAAATCCATATTTTGAGTTAGAAAATAATAGAAAAAATAATGTGAACGGAAAGAATATAGTAGAAGATACTAGAAAAAATAATATAAAAAACGAAATATATCAGATTGAAAAAAGTAGAATACCTCAAATTGAGGATGAAGTAAGATATAAAATGGAAAATATGCAAAAGTATAAATACAATAAAGTAAAAAAGAAGATAAAATGCCAGGATGTAATATCGTTTTTCGACGGGAAATTAGGTGAAAATGTGACACTATGTGCATTTAATAGTAGATTATACAGAGAAGTAGCTCGAAAACTTAATGTTAAGTTTAAAAAGAGTAAAAGTAGAATGTCAGAGCCAGTATATTCAGTAAAACATGTTTTTATGCATCATATAAAATTATCTAAATGGCTTGAAAATTTTAATGGAGTAGCAACTAAATATTTGAATAATTACTTAGCATGGTATTCATTTTTGAGCATTATGAAGGAAATCAATAATATAAAGATATTAAATAAATTGTTTATAGAAATTACGACAAAACAATTATATATGACAAAAAGACTGATACAAGATAGATACATTGAAGTTATTTGAAGTAGAAATATGTATTAGTAAGTAGAAATATGTATTAGGAGATAGTGTGATTAAGTTGTTTTTTGACTTATAAAAAGTAATAATGAATAAATTTAATTTATAAAAATAAATTTATATATTAGAAATTGATATGGCCAATAGAATTACTAATAATAAAAATTAATAGTAGTTATAGTGATTAATATAATTAATAGATTCCATATAATTGATAGATTCAATAAATTCAAGTTTATGATTAGGATGTTATTAAAATATTATTAAAACGTTATTAAGATGTATAGTAGACTTATTTATGAATAGTATAAGGATTTATCACAAAGTTGTTAAATAGAAACATAATGGCTTAAAGATAGATGTAATGGCTTAAAATTAAAATTAAATGTAATGACTTATAAGATTGGATTATATAAGGCGGAATGGTTTGAAGGGGGAGAGTATGAGGTAAATGATTTGGAAAAGTATAAATATAGGTATAAGTATGTAGTGTGGAAAATTAGTCTGGGTAATTTTCCACACTTTTTATGTTATAAGATTAATAGGTCTAGTAAATTAAAGCCAATTTATTAAAGTATTATTAAAATAAACTTATGACTTATTTACTAGATATTTGTATTATCTTATGAAGTTAGTGTATATTTTTTCTTCTTTTTGTGGCATTGGAATGCCTGATTTTTTGCTAGATTCTATGCATTTTAGAATCCATGCCATGTTTTTGCCCAGGGTTCTCATGATTTGTATTCCTTCTAGATCTTGTAATACTTCTTCTGGAGTGTTGCCATGAACCATGTTCCAGTAAGATGAGCTTATTACTGGCATGTTTGATATTGTGAAGTATTTTGTAAGTTGGTCTAGTGTTGCTGTTGTTCCGGCTCTTCTTGCACTTGCGATGGCTGCGCCTGGTTTGTATTGTAAGGCTCCGCCTGATGAGTAGAATAATCTATCCATAAATGATGTTATTGCGCCTGAAGCTGATGCGTAGTGTACTGGTGAACCTACGATTATGGCGTCGGCTTCTTTGGCTTTTGGCATACATTCGTTTACTACGTCGTCAAATATGCATTTTCCTTTTTTTCGACATGAGCCACATCCTATACATCCTGCGATTGGTTTTGCACCGACTTGGAATATTTCTGTTTCTATACCTTCTTCATTTAGTGATTTTGAGACTTCGTTTAAGGCTGTGAATGTGCAGCCTGCTTTTTTTGGACTTCCGTTTATTAATAATACTTTCATATTATTCCCTCCTAATAGTATTTTTTATATTTTGATATGTAAATAAATTATTGTAGTTAGTTTAAATCAATGATTGTATTTGATTTAACTACATAATTATTTTTAGTTTAAGTAAGTTATATGATTTTATAATTAATATTATAGCAGTTATTGGAAGTGAAGTTGTTGGAAGTTTTGTTATTCGTTATAAAAGTGAGAGATTTAGGCAGAATAATATAGTAGGTCTGTGAGATCTATATGATGAGTTTTGAGGTAGTAGATAATAAATTTTTATGAAATTAGACAATGTATTTTAGGAAGAATTTAGATTTTTAAAATTTTGATTTTTTGTATTTTAGAGTTTTGGTTAAATTTTAATTTTGTGAGAAAATAAGATTATTAATTAAAAAAAGTTACATATACTAAATTATAAAATTAATATTATGAATTGATTTGGAAAGAAAATGGGCAATAAACATTGAAATTTGAATGATTAATCGGTTTTATATAAATTTTAGGTTTTTTGATAAAAACATTGAATTTTGGTTATGTTTGCTATATAATATCAATGGTGAGTTTAGTAATTTTAAACTTTGAGTTTAGAAAAATACAAAACGAGTTTAACAATATAAGAAAAAAGTTTACTTTTAATAAGATTTATTTAAATAAAAATTATAATAATGGGAGGCCTAGGTATGGATATTGGGAGTAAGATAAAGAGTATGCGTATGGAAAAACAGTTGACCCAAGAAGAGCTTGCTAATAGGTGCGAACTTTCTAAAGGGTTCATATCGCAGCTTGAAAACAACCTTACATCACCATCGATAGCGACTTTGATTGATATTTTAGAAATTTTAGGAACTAATTTAAGAGAGTTCTTTAATGAAATTGATCCGGAGAGAATTACTTTTAAGAAGGAAGATATGTTTGAGACTGAGGATGAGGAGTTGAAATACCATTTAAAATGGTTGATTCCGAATTCGCAAAAGAATATGATGGAGCCGATTATAATAACTTTATATCCAGGAGGGCAATATAAAGAAGAGAAGCCTCATGAAGGTGAGGAGTTTGGTTATGTTGTGGCTGGGAATATTCTTCTTCATTTGGGCGATAGAGTCAATAAAGTGAAGAAGGGCGAGAGTTTTTATTTTAAGCCAAGAATGAATCATTACATATCAAACCCAGGTAAGACAACTGCGAAGGTAATATGGGTAAGTACGCCACCATCTTTCTAAAAAATGATAGTGGAAGTATTGAGTATTAAAATTTAATAAAAATTAAAGATAGACGTGGATTTACGTTGAAAATAAAAGTTAGTAATTATAAGCATGATGAGTATTGTGCAAAAAAAGAGAAGAGAGGTGTATCTATGAATAATACAAATTCAGAAATGAAGCTAGATGAGACTAAGTCAAATGTAGCTCAGTCAGAAAATATTATTGAATTAAAAAACATAACAAAGCAATACGATGATCTTTTAGTATTGGATAATCTTAATCTTGATATAAAGAAAAATGAATTTTTAACTTTATTAGGACCTTCAGGATGTGGAAAAACTACTACATTAAAGATAATAGCTGGTTTTGAACATGCTGATGAAGGTGCGGTTATGTTCGAAGGTGTAAATGTAAATGATACCCCACCTTATGAAAGACAAGTAAATACTGTTTTCCAAAAGTATGCGTTATTCCCTCATATGAATGTTTATGAAAATATCGCGTTTGGATTAAAAATAAAGAAAATGGATAAGGCGACTATTGATGTTAAGGTAAAAGAGATGCTTAAACTTGTTGCACTTGAAGGATTTGAAAAACGTTCGATTGATTCTTTAAGTGGTGGGCAACAGCAAAGAATCGCTATTGCAAGAGCATTAGTTAATGAGCCAAAAATATTACTTTTAGATGAGCCTTTAGGTGCGCTTGACTTAAAATTAAGACAAGAAATGCAAAGAGAGCTTAAGAAAATACAACAAAAATTAGGAATTACTTTTATATTTGTAACTCATGACCAAGAGGAAGCTCTTACTATGTCTGATACGATTGTTGTTATGAATAAAGGTAAAATTCAACAAATGGGAAGTCCTGAAGATATATATAATGAGCCGAAAAATGCATTTGTTGCGAAATTTATCGGTGAAAGTAATATAGTAGATGGAATTATGATTGATGACTACAGAGTACAGTTCTGTGGAAGAGAGTTTGAATGTGTTGATTTCGGTTTTGAGAAAAATGAAGAAATCGAAGTTGTAATTAGACCAGAAGATATCAAGATGGTTTCTCCTGAAGAAGGAATGTTAAAAGGTTTAGTAACATCTGTTGTGTTTAAGGGTGTTCACTATGAAATAGCTGTAGAAGAAAACGGAAGAACTTGGTTTATCCATAATACAAAAATGGCTGAAGAAGGTACTATGTTAGGAATGGATATATACCCTGAAGATATACATATCATGAGAAAGGTAAGCCAATAATAATTTATCATCTACTAATTTGATAAATATTTTTAAAAGGTGAGTGATAATAATGAAAAGAAAAGCATCTGAATCAAGATTAGCGACTCCTTATGTAATTTGGAGTGTACTTTTTATAGTAGTACCTTTAATTTTAATAGTTTTCTTCAGTTTTACACAGCAAGTAGATGGAAGATACGTATTTACAACGGCGAATTTTGAAAAATTTTTCAATCCAATGTATTTTAAAGTTATCAGAAGATCACTTGTTTTAGCACTTATATCTACAGTTTTATGTTTAATAGTTGGTTATCCAACAGCTTATATTATTTCAAAAGCGAAACCAAGCAAAAGAGGAATACTTCTTTTACTTTGTATATTACCAATGTGGATGAACTTCCTTCTTAGAACTTACGCTTGGTCGGCTATATTAGGTAGAAATGGATTTATAAATACTTTACTTAAATTTGTTGGTCTTAGCCCAGTAAATATACTATATACAGATACAGCAGTTTTATTAGGTATGGTTTATAACTTCCTACCATTTATGATACTTCCAATTCATACGGTTTTATCAAAAATGGACCACGATTTAATAAATGCAGCGAGAGACCTTGGAGCAAATAATTTCCAAGTTTTTACAAAGGTAATATTCCCACTTAGTTTACCTGGTGTAGTATCAGGAGTAACAATGGTGTTTATGCCTGCTGTTTCGACATTCGTAATATCAAAACTTTTAGGTGGAGGACAATTCTACTTAATAGGTAACTTAATTGAACAAGAATTTATGTCAGTTGGAGATTGGCATTTTGGATCAGCAATATCAATATTTATGATGATTATAATACTTATCTCAATGGCTATAATGAATAAATACAGCAATGGAAATGACAAGGAAGGCGGTGGATTACTATTATAAAGAAGATTTTTTCAAACATATATTTATTTTTGGTATTTGTATTTTTATACTTACCAATAGTGACTTTAGCGATTTTCTCGTTTAATGATTCAAAATCCATGTCTGTCTGGAATGGATTTACATTAGATTGGTACCACACCTTATTCGAAAATGAAAGGCTAATAAGTGCACTTTACTACACATTACTTGTAGCAATAACTGCAACAATAATATCAACTATCGTCGGAACAATGGCGGCGATAGGAATACATAAGATGAGAAACAAAAAAAGAAAAGATTTATTACTTAATATAAATTATCTGCCAGTTTTAAACCCAGATATAGTAACTGGGGTATCACTTATGACATTATTCGTATTTTTAAACGTAAACTTTGGCATGGGGACAATGCTTTTATCTCACTTAGTATTTGATATACCATATGTAATATTATCTGTGTTACCAAAGTTAGCACAGCTACCTGCAAATATAGAAGATGCGGCCCTTGACTTAGGAGCGACACCATCATATGCGCTTAGAAAAATAATATTACCACAACTTAAACCAGGTATAATATCTGGAGCACTTATGGCATTTACAATGTCTATAGATGATTTCGTAATAAGTTTCTTTACAACAGGAAACGGAGTAACAAACTTATCAATAGAAATCTACTCAATGACAAGAAGAGGTTTAACTCCTGAAATAAATGCTCTTTCAACATTAATGTTCATAGTAGTTTTAGCATTACTAATAACTTCAAATATTGTTGGAAATAAAAAGACAGTAGAAAATTAATATAAATACATTATAAAGATAAATTAAATCAACATGAGATTAAATATGTGAAACAGGGAGGATTTCTAGATGAAGTTAAAGAAAATAATTGCATTAATATGCACATTTGCTATGACAGCTAGTATGTTGACTGGTTGTGGTAGTTCTAAAAAATCTAGTCAAGTTCTAAACATATACAATGTTGGGGATTATATAGATCAAGATTTACTTGCTAAATTTACTGAACAAACAGGAATAGAAATAGTGTACGAAACATACGACACTAATGAAGCAATGTACCAAAAATTAAAAAGTGGTTCTTCAAAATACGATTTAATCTTCCCATCAGATTATATGGTAGATAAATTAATAGAAGAGAACATGCTACAAAAAATAGATTACAAAAATATACCAAATTACTCACAAATAATGGATAGCTTTAAACATCCAAGCTACGATCCAAATGATGAATACAGCGTACCTTATTTATGGGGGACATTCGGGATAATCTACAACACAAAAGTAGTTGACAAAGAAGACACAAAAAGCTGGGATATATTATGGAACAAAAAATATACAGGAAATATCCTACTACTAGACTCAGTAAGAGACACAATGGGGATTTCTTTAAAAAGACTAGGATATTCTATGAATACCCATAACCCAGATGAAATAAACAAAGCAAAAGATGAATTAATAAAAGAATTATCAGTAGTTCAAGCATACGTAAATGATGACGGAAAAGATAGAATAGTTGCGGGCGACGCAGATATAGGAATAGTTTACTCAGGAGATGCACTAGTTATGATGGACGAAAACCCAGACCTAGCTTATGCAATACCAGAAGAGGGAACAAACAAATGGGTAGATGCAATGTGTATCCCTAAAACAGCAGAAAACAAAGACTACGCAGAAGCATTCATAAACTTTATGTTAGACCCAGAAGTAGCAAAACAAAACGTAGACTACATAGAGTACTCTACGCCGAACCAAGGAGTATACGACATGTTAGACGAAGAAACGAAAAATTCTACAGTCGCATACCCAAGCGAAAAAGTATTAAATAAAACAGAAGTGTTCTTAAATCTTCCAGAAAACGTGATGAAATTATATGACGATGCCTGGACAGAAATTAAGACAAATTAGAAATAAAAATAAGATAATAAAAAGGAGTGCCTAAAATAGATAAATGTGTCTATTTTAGGCACTCCTTTTTTTGATAATGTAATTAGAGCAGGGGCAGAGGTTGTTAAGTTATATGATATAGTTTTGTATTATTGTAATTCTATTTAACGACTTTGTGATAGGGATATTTTTATTATTAAATTATGAAATGAATATAATTATATATTATCTCTAAGAAAACTTCTTATATTATTATAAATTTTTTATATTTTATTGCATATTATTATAATTTTTTTATTTATTACTTTTACTTATCAAAAAGAAGTTAAATAGAAATATAATGGACTGAAAAAATAATTAAATAAAGGGCAGTTGATAAAGTTGAATATTTTAAAAATAAATATAAAAAATGAAATTAAATATAAAGTTTAAAAAAAATTAAAAACGGAGTATAAATATTTAGATGAATATATCGAATTTAAATTATATATATAAGATTAAAGTTCGATGAAATTAGAAATATATCTTAATTAATATGAAATAAAGTTTGGAATTAAAAAATATTTAAAAAATTATTTAAAAAAATACAGAAAAAGTATTGACGGTATATAAATCGAGTGGTATAGTTATACTTGTCTTTAAGAGATGAGCGAACAGCTAAAAACTTAAAGAAAAAAAGAGGTTGACAAAAAAATCAAACTTTGTTAAACTAAAGAAGTTGAAACGAGCAAGATAAATTAAAAATCTTAAGTGAGTTACAACACTTTAAAAAATGAACTTTGAAAATTAAACAGTAGGTTAATTATAAACTTTAATTCACACGAATTAAAACCAACAACAAACCAAGCCAGATATTTCAGATAATGATTAGTCTGAGCAGGTAA
>JABLTO010029400.1_pt1 | contig 28671 bp, 25 predicted proteins | sample 7160091 | NCBI WGS metagenome assembly JABLTO01 (sample SAMN14651225, study PRJNA627086) | human gut metagenome | isolation source: feces | host: Homo sapiens
ATTATACATCATGATGTATAATAAAAAAATTAAATAGAAAGGGATCAATCAATAAGAAATTAATTAATATTTCTATAAGATTGATTATACGTGATTTTATATGACAAATAAAGAAATGATATATCTTTTAAAAAATAAAATATATGCAGTATTTACAAATACATACTTGCTTAATGAAAACAAAGATCCAAAACTAGATTATTTAAAAGTAAGAAATCTTCTTTTAAAACTTCTTGATAAAGATACTTATGATTATTCTATTAAAGATTTTACTTATTATTATGATTTTAATAATCCAATTATTTTAGAAGAAAATAATAATAATCAAGAGATAAGTGATAATGATATAATTAGGGGAAGTATTTTCCTAATTAAGAGTGTGATAAACGAACTTATTATTCATACAACTTATTATCCAAGTGATATTAAAAAAATATACTTAGAATTTTTAAATACTAAAGAAAACCAAATGATAGAAAAATTGCAAGAACTAAAAAGACCAGAAACGAAAATATTAGCAAAAGTTATTTAAAATTAGTGCATATCTCTTCATTTTTTGATATAATCACTTAAGCAAAGAAAGAAGTGATTTTATGTTACCAAATATGATTGATGCCAAAAAAAGAACTAAAGATGAAGCCAAAGTAATCTACCTAGAAAATGATGAAAAAAGTAATTTATATGCTGGTAAAAAATACTTTTTAAGAACTTATGGATGTCAGATGAATGTTCATGACAGCGAAGAAATCAAGGCAATTTTAGAAAATTTAGGTTATACAGAAACTGATGAATTAGAAGACAGTGATATAGTCGTTTTAAATACCTGTGCAATAAGAGAAAATGCTCATGATAAAGTCTTTGGCTACCTTGGTAGATGTAAACATTTAAAAGCTACTACGAAAAAAGATTTGATTGTCTGCATTGGTGGATGTATGGCTCAAGAAGAAGTCGTTGTAAATGAACTTAAGACTAAACATCCTTATGTTGATATTATCTTTGGTACACATAATATTCATGAACTAGCAACCATGATTAAAGATGTAAAAAATGTTAAGCAAGATATAAAGGTATATTCTATACAAGGTAACGTATATGAAAATATTGATTATAAACGTGATTCTAAGATTACCGCTTGGGTAAATATTATGTATGGTTGTGATAAATTCTGTACTTATTGTATTGTACCTTACACAAGAGGCAAGCAAAGAAGTAGACGTGCTTGTGAAATTGTAAGAGAAGTTGAAAAACTTGTTAAGGATGGTTATCAAGAAGTAACTCTCTTAGGTCAAAATGTTAATGCTTATGGCAAAGATTTGCAAAATGAAGTATCCTTTGCTGGTCTTTTAGAAATGGTTGCCAAAACAGGCATTCCGAGACTTCGTTTTGTAACATCACATCCTTGGGATTTCACTGATGAAATGATTACCACAATTGCTAAATATCCTAATATTATGCCTTATATTCACTTACCATTACAATCAGGTTCTTCTAGAATTTTAAAATTAATGGGTAGAAGATATACTAAAGAAGAGTATTTAACACTATTTGATAAAATGAAAAAAGAAATACCTAACGTTGCTATTTCAACGGATATCATCGTTGGCTTTCCTAATGAAACAGAAGAAGACTTCCAAGAAACTTTAGAAGTAGTTAACCATTGCAAATACGATGGAGCCTACACATTTATCTTCTCGCCAAGAGTTGGAACCCCAGCTGCTAAAATGGAAGATAAGACTCCTTTAAAAGAAAAGGAAGAAAGATTACAACGTTTAAATACTATTATTAATAAATATTCTTTGGAAAATAATCAAAAATTATTAGATAAGGTAGTTCCAGTTTTAATTCAAGGTATTAGTGAAAAAGGAACAGATAAAGTATATGGCTATACTGATACTATGAAACTAGTTAATGTTACTGGTCCTAAGAGTCTCATTGGTAAAATTGTTAATGTTCATATAACTGATGCTAAAAGCTTTAGCCTAGATGGCATAGTAGAAAATTAGAAACTATCTTAAATATCAGAATTGTGACTTGAAGGCACATGAAAAAAGTTGTACTTTTCAAGTTATTATAAATATGCTATAATTTTTAGTATGAGTTTTAATTGACAGGGGTGGTATGGCTAAGCAAGTTGCATGGAACCAAAATGTTGTTGAGGCTTTTATAAATGAAGGCAATCTCAATCGCCGTCAAGAATATATCATTCGCACAAGAATACTTGGTTATTCCATAGCACGACAAGCCAGTGATTTACATTTGAGTATTGATCAGGTAAATAAAGAAATACGTCAAATGAAACGTATTTATGATAAAGCTCAAGCTAAATCATCCATACTACCTAAACGTCTCCATAGACGTGATGATATCTTGTAAACCAATTCAAAGTCTATGTGTTAAAAGGGTAAGCATCCACATTTAAGATGCTTACCTTTTTAAAAACTTGCAATTAATGATTGAACCGATACATCCTAAAATAGTTAGCATTCCTAAAATATGGAAAGTATAATGATAAAGAAGCAGAATATGTTGATAGTTATTAATAAAGAAAAAATATACAAAACATAAATGTAAAATACTAACTATATATAGCCATTTACCGTTAAAGACCTTATTAATTAAAAGTCCAGCTATCAAACTAGTAATTAATAAATCATTAAACCAAATAATAGATAAAAAAGTTTCTAAATGTTCAAACTGATTAAACAAATTAACTTTTTTTAGTAAAATATATTCAGGATAACGAAATAACAAAGCAAAGTTACCACCAAATATTCCGATTATACACAAAATCATTAAAAAAATAGTAAAACTACCTATCAGATATCCTATGATTATTGATTTCTTATTAACTTCATCACTCTTTAAAAAAGAAAGCTCCAAAATTATAGGGCTAACACTATAAAAAGCACTGCTTATAATACATTTTAAAGTATCAGTCTTATCTAATATTTCCATTGGTAAATAATTATTAAAATCAATATTTTTTTGAATACTTAAAATAGCTATAATACCAGTAATAATACTTATAAAGATTAAAATATCACTTAATCTTAAAGTCGCAGCCAAACCTTTTTTAACTCCATATAAAATTAAAATAAATAGGGGAACAATAATTAATATAGGTGGAGTATTTATTAAATAAAAATTACTTCCTAAAACAGCAACAGCAACTAAACAATTATTAACTAAAAAGAAAGCCATACTTAGAATAATAATTCTTCCTAATAAACTTTTAAAAAAATTATTCCAATCTCTCTTTAACATCAACAATAATAAAATGAAACCCAAAATAAAACCAATTAGAAAATTAATAATTGTAAAATTATTACCATAAGCTAAAATATAAGAAATACCAACTCCAAAATACAAAACTCGACTTAAAAATATACTTAAAATGCCTTGTCTTTTGCTATTCATTTGTAACTCCTCTAACTGTAAGTCCTGGTTTATTAATATCTATATTAACTTTAACTTTTATTTTTGTTTTGCTAAAATAATTTTCATCATCATTTCGGGTCATTAAATAATGTTTATAATTGATACCCAAAATATCCGTCTTTTTTTCTTGCAAAAATGTAATAAACTTATAAAGATTTTCTTCTAAACTGGTATTAAAATTACTTTCTAACTTTTTAAAATCATCATTATTTCGTAAATTATACTCACTATCTAGTGCTAGAACTTTAGCTTTCAAACTAAAATTAATATCAATGTTATCTTTTAACTTAATCTTCATCTTATTACTATAAAAATTTATACTATTCTTATCATTACTATAAGAAAAATTTTTTTCTTGCAATAAATACTTATACATTTCCAAGTTATTATCATCTAAATAACAGATAAAATTATTTTTATGATAAAGACCATAAGTCTTAAAAATAATTTTTTTGTCCAGTTCTATTTTTGGTAATGTTATATCAATTTTGTTAATAATTTTACTAACCTGAAAATCAAAATAATTACTCATTTTAGTATAATTAATATTTTTTAAAATATCATAAACATAATTAGCATTGATAACTTTATCTTCACTAGTAAATTCGAGTATTTCCAGAGGATTATCAGCTAATGCTAGATAAAAATTAGTTGATATCATATTACTTCTTAAAAGATAATCACTTATTTGCATAATATCAATATTAGTATCTATAAGCATAACCTTAATATGTTCAAAATAAGGCTTTTTATTTAACTTGCTATTAGCACTTTCAATAGCCTCACTTAAATTTTTGCCAGTCCCTGAAACAACAAAACTTTTTTTACTATCTGTATTATCTTTATCTAAGTTAGTATTAATAACTTCGTAACTTACCTTATATTCATTATCACTAAAAGTAAGCCCAATACCACTTATAATATCTAAACTATTAAGTTCATTATAGTCGTAGCACCCACCAAATATCAAAATAATACTAAATAACAAAACTACTTTTGATAATCTTTTAATTTTAATCACCTTCTTTACGAATATTTTTCCTTGTTAATATTTTAGAACGAAATTTATCATCTTTTTTTGTACTTCGAAATACTGTTTTGTTAAAATAAACTTTATCAAAAGGAGCTAAAGGATAAGTATAAGGTCTATCTAAACTAGTTAAGCCACATAAATGAATTAAAGTAAAAAAGACACCCATATAAAATCCAAAAAGACCTAGAAGTGAGACGAGAAAAAGTGTTAAAAATCTTACATGGCGAAAAGAATTAATCAGTTCTACATCAGTAAAAACCATGCTAGTTATATAAGTTACAGCAACCACAATAATCATAATCGGACTAACTATACCAGCTGAAACTGCCGCATCGCCCATAACTAAAGCTCCCATAATAGAAATAGATGACCCATAATTATTAGGAAACCTTATATCACTTTCTCTTAAAATAGCACACAGCGTCAAAATAACTAAACACTCTACAATCGAAGCAATGGGTACACTACTGCGTTGCATAGCAAAATTAATTAACAAATCTAAAGGAATCGAACCTTGATTATAACTAATCAAAGCAATATAAAATCCTGGTAAAAACAAAGTAATAAAAAAACATAAAAAACGTAAAGATTTTACAAAATTAATATTAATATTCTTACTATAAGTATCAACACTTGGATTAATAAAATCGACTAAAAAAGAGGGAAGACTAATAGCTAAAGGAGAGGCATCAACTAAAATAATAATTTTTCCTTCCAATAGGTCAGCAGCTGCTTTATCTGGTCTTTCAGTTAACTGACTAGTTGGAAAAGCACTTCTATTTTCCTTACCAATTAATTGTTTAATATTACCAGCATCTAAAATACCGTCAATATTTATCTGATTAAGTCGAGATTTTACTTTATTAACTAAAGAAACTTCGGTAATCGAACTTATATATAAAATACTTACCTTTGTTTTCGAGTAAAGGCCAATATTCATATCAATGTTAATTAAATCTGGTGATTTGATCCTTCTTTTAATTAAACCTAAATTAGTTTGAATTGACTCATTAAATGAATCTTTCGGTCCATGTAAATCTGACTCTGTTGTTGGTTCTGTAACACTTCTTACTAAATCTCCCTTTGTTTCTACTGCATAATAATTATTACCTAAAACAATAGTAAAACCATTAAGTAAAAGATTAACTATTTCTAACTTATCATTAACTTGCTTAGTATTCGGTCCAACTAAAATATTATTTAAATCATGATTTTTCTTTTTAGATAAACTAAGTACTTTTAAAATATATTCATTAATTTTATCACTAGAACATAAACTTTCTAAAAAGATAACATCAATATCATTTATAGTTTTAATTATTAAATCACTACTATCTTTAAAATCTTTTTTAACTTCCTTAAGCAAAACTTGATTTTCTTTATATTTTTTATTACTAGTTAGATTATTCATAGTATCACCCTTCTTAGTATGTCTAAACATAAATACTTTTATGTGTTAAACTACGATAATTAATTATAAAATTTTTAAGTTTAGAAAATTCTTATTTAAGTAATTAAAAACTTACTTAATTTAGCCATCTTAATTAAAAATTGTTGCTTTTCTAACTAGAATAAAGTAATATATCCTATATCTTATAAACATAATAAGTCTTAATAGTTATTTTCCTTATGTATATAGATTATATGTTAACTAGAGTAGTATAAATAAATATTTAAAATATCTATCATTTTAAAAGAATAATTAGTATAATAGGTTTAATTTGGGGGACATATGGACGATAACAAAATAAAATATAGAAAATATTTAGATGAAATTTTTCAAGAAGATGATGATTTTTATTATATTAATTTATCAACAAAGGAGATTTATCCTCAGTACAAGGTTATAGATAAATTAAAAAAAGTAGAAAGTGATGCGGCTTACGAGTATTTAAATTTAGATGGCGTATTATCCGATTTATCCGGACGCCCCCTTTTATGTTTTAAACCAGACGACCTAAAAGCCGTTAGTAAAAATATCGTGGCTTGTTCAAAAGAAGAAAAATTTTATTTAATAGATATAAATGACGGTCGAATTATTTATCAAACCACTAATGGCTTTACGGCAGATTCTTTTACTAATGGGTATTTCCTTTTAGAAGCAACAACAACTTTTTTTGCAACGGAAAGTCTTCGTAGCGAACTAGGCCATATATATCTATTGATTAACCCGAAAGGTCAAGTTATTGATAAACAAAAAATTAAAAATCTCGGACATAAATGCCATGTTGAAATGGTCAACAATAAAGTTAGTGTAGTTCTTAACCAGGAAGATTTTATCTATAAAGGACCAAGGTTATCAGAAGATAAAGACCCTGTAATAACCGAAAAAATAGGAAAATTTTATGATTATGTTGAAGATATATTAGGTAAATTTAATGTGTCTAAGGAAATTAGAAAAGAAATTATTAAGAAAGTAGATGCCCAAGAATATGAATATATTGTTTATAATAATTCTTTTCTTAGATTTTATGGATATAAATTTCTATACGATGATGACAAAATAGAATTTGTAAGATATTATTTAGAAAGTCAAATAATCATTTGCAAAAATGGTCAAATATTAAAAAAATCTAGTAATGTTAAAATTATACCTAAATATGATAAGCATAAACCTGCGGTCAACTTTAATAAAGATGCCATCAATATTTATGAAAATAACGGTTATTCTTTTTATGATAAAAATGGAGTTTTAATTTCTAGATATTTAAAAAGTGATAATATGTTAAAAGTTGATAGAATTTTTGCTAAGTTATTTCAAAAAGAAGTATTTACCGCTTTAAAACAAGAAAAAAACTATCTACAATTTATGTGTCATGGCAAAACATTTTATACTAATTCTAATTATTCTTGCAATCGCCTTCTAATAAAAAGCCAGACTGGAAAATACGGCTTTTTAGATGAATTTGGTAACGAAGTAATTAAGCCTATATATGTATTGGCCTCTGACTTTATAGATGGTATGGCTAAGGTAAAAAAATTAGAAAAGAGTAACAGTATCTTTTATATAGATATATTTGGAAATGAAACTAAGCAATTAGATAAAACCAATCTTTCCTATTATTTTGGTAATCAATTAAGCGTTTATCAAAAATCAGATTTTAAGCCCTGTGATTATCTTTTCTATACTTCTAAAAAATTAGGAGTATTTACCATTTATACTTACTTTGATTATCGCACTAAATTATATAAAAAAACTTATTATAAGCCTATTAGGCAGTATCAAAATTATATGCTTTATTTAAATGATTGGAATTATGCCCAAGAATTAGGTTATTATCTTTTTGATAAGGACACTAATAAATCGTATTATTTAGGTGCTAAAGATTCTATAATTTCTTGTTGCGATGACTACTTTGTAATTAATAATAAAACTTTTTTTGTTAAAGATAAATTGATTGCATTAGAAAATTATAGTCTTTTGCATCGCTGTTTAAATGAATCTGCCACTTTATTATCCTTGGAAGAATATATTGCTTCTATATCTAAAGAGGAAGAACCTGTATTTTCTAAATCTAAGATGAGGCCTGAAGAAATAAAAGTAAATTTAGAAAATAAGCAAAAAAAATTAGCCCAACTTCTACAGCAAAGGTCCGAATATGAACAAGCCTTAAGACAATTAGATGCGCAAATTCATAATATCAAGATGCTTCATGCCTTACCAGTTCCCCCAGATTTTTGCCTGGAAATAAATGATATGAAAATAATATCTCCCGAATATCTTAAAGATTTAATCTATTTTGATTTACTTCCTTATGATTTTACTTCGTTTTATGTAAGTGGCATAGATTTTAGTGGCACGAATGCTTGTCTTGATCCGCAAAAAGTCTACAATAAAGATATGCGTAATGGTAACTATTCTGATGTAACAATTCTTAATTATGACATGACCGGGGTAAATATTGAAAATTCGATATTCACTAATGATTTTATCAATTGTTATCAAGAAAATATGTTAAAATTAAAGAGAAATAACCAATAAATAGATAAAGGATGGATTTTATGACTGTAAAAATAGTAAGATTAGATGATTATGGACGTGGTATTTGTTATATAAATGATAAAATAACCTTTGTTCCTAATACTTGTATTGCTGATGAAGTTGAAATTGAAATAATAAAAGAAGCTAAAAAATATAATATCGCCATGGCAAAAAAAATAATATCTTCCAATCGTCAAGAATCATTTTGTCCTTATAGTAATACTTGCGGTGGTTGTAGTCTAAGTCTTATGAAATATGAAGATACCCTTACATTTAAAAAACAAAAGTTAGAACATATCTTTAAAAAGTTTTGTGATTTAGATATAAATATCCCCGTAATTGCCTCACCAAATACTTTAGAATATCGTAATAAAATAACTTTACATGTTAAAGAGGGAAGAGTTGGTCTTTACAAAGAAGAAACTAATGAAATAGTAAGTATTGATGAATGCAAACTAGTATCATTTAAAGTTAATGAATTTATTAAACTAATTCCTGATTTTAAAATAAAGAATGGTACAGTAGTTATCAGAAATAATTATAATATGGAAATTTTAGCCAATTTTATTACTGAAGATAAGTTAGAAATTCCCAATTTAACTAATTTTAAAATAGTAGGTATCTTACAAAATGGTCATATTTTGCGTGGCGAAGATTTCTTTATAGAACGTCTTAATAATATGTATTTTAAAGTATCATATGATGCTTTCTTTCAAATTAACTTGGGGATAACTGAACATCTTTTTAGTCTTCTTTTAGAACTTGCTCCTAAAGATAAATGCGTCCTTGATTTGTTTTGTGGAACTGGTACACTAGGGCTTACACTAGCACCTTTTTCTAAGAAAGTATATGGTATTGAAATAAATAAAAATGCTACCATTAATGCTACATATAATGCTAAGATAAATGGGTTAAATAACTGTTTTTACTTATGTGGTGATGCCAATGAATTAATTTCTAAAATAAACGACAAAATTGATTTAGTAATAATTGACCCACCTCGTAGTGGTATGTCTAAAAATGGTATTGAACTTTTAAAAAAAGTAAATGCTAACGATATAATTTATATAGCATGTGATCCTATAACTTTAGCAAGAGATATTAACTATTTAAAAGGTGATTATAATATTAAATCAGTTATTGGTCTTGATATGTTTAGTTTTACTTATCACGTCGAGACAATTTGTACTTTAGAAAGAAAATGATAAAATGAAAATAACAATGTTAGGAACAGGAGCCATTGGTTATCCATTAGCATTTTGTAACTGTGATAATTGTAATGATGCCCGAAAATATAAGGGCAAAAGTTTAAGAAAAAGAGCATCAGTCTTAATAAATGATGATTTATTAATTGATTTAGGGCCGGATACACAAAGTGCTATGATGCAATATGATAAAAATATGGGAAAGATAAAATATTTATTACAAACCCATATTCATACAGATCATTATGATGAAGGACTATTATGTACAAGAATACCATATATGGCAATGAAAAATCATAATAAGTTGGAAATTTATGCTCATCACCAATGTTTGGAAATAATGAGTAATAGAGTGAATCAATATGAAAATGCTGACTTAATTTCAGAAGAAGGCAGTAATAAATTAAATGTCCATAGTAATATTATTAATGCTGGAGAAACAGTAATAATTGGAAAATATAAAGTAACTGCAATTGAAACAACACATGATACTAAACATGGGTCTTTATTATATGTAATAGAAGAAAATGGAAAAACATTATTTTATGCTACAGATACTCCTGCATTAACTGAAAATGCTTTAAATCAATTAAAACAATTTAAGATAGATTGCGTTATTATGGATCATTCATTTGGAAATGTAGATTATTCATTTTCTCATTTAAATGAATCTTTATTTATTGAACAATTAAAAAAATTAAAAGAATTAAAAATTATCAATGATAATACTTTGGTATATGGTACACATATATCTCATGATGGAATGCCTTATCATGAATTGTCTGAAGAAAGAGCAATAAGCAATGGATATCATATTGCATATGATGGTATGGAGATAGAATTATAAGTATAAATTTGATATGTTCACTGACAAGTTACCAGCAAAGGCATATGTTCTTTAGCAAGTATCTAGAAACGTTAAGTGTATGTGTTTTAAGCCTTAAATAAAGCCTTATATTTCAACGAAAATCAACTGTTCAGTGCCTAAAAAAAGCATATTTTTGAAAAAAAACACTAATTTTCATCAAAAAAACAGAAAAAAATTTAAGGAGGTTGTTACTATTTACAGCCTAGATAATAAACTACACCAAAAAAAGATGAAATTATTCTGATTTTTTATCATATTTGTTCAATAATTTCTGATAATCTTTTTCATATAATTTTTCATAATTTGCCATATTTAACATCATCCTGTATCTGTATGATGGCATTATATCGAAAGGTTTTATTAAAGTCCAGAAAAACATTACTATAATACAAAAAAATGCCTTTAAAAGACATTTTCAACTAGCATTGTTGCATAATTATAGTTCGAGGCTGTGAATAGTAACAAATTTTGTGCATTTGATTGAAAAAAAATAAAAATAGACGTAAAATAATGTCATAATAAGAGTGAGAGGATAGAATATGGACGATAATAAAGAAATTTTAAAATTATCTAATATATATAAAAGTTATAAATCTAAAAATGAAACAATCGATATTTTGTCAAAGTGTAGTATTAGTTTTGAAAGTGGAAAATTTTATGCCATTATGGGGCATAGCGGAAGTGGTAAGTCAACATTGATAAATATATTAGGCTTGATTGATAATGATTATAGTGGAGAATATGAATTTTTTGGAAAAAAACTATCTGATTGTAATGAAAATACTATTTCATGTTTTCGATTTGAGAAAATAGGATTTGTTTTTCAGGATTTTCTTCTAAATGATAATTTAAAGGCTTATGAAAATATAATGATACCAATGTTGATTAACAAAAGTATATTACCAAAGGATAGAAAAGAGAAAACTTTAGAATTATTAGAACGTGTTGGAATGAAAAATAGATATAATCACTATCCTAAAGAACTATCTGGTGGAGAAAAACAAAGAGTAGCAGTTGCAAGAGCAATTGCAAATAATCCTGATATTATTCTGGCAGATGAACCAACTGGAAATCTTGATGAACATAATGAACAGGAAATATTTGAGTTGTTAAAAAATATATCGAATTCTGGAAAATGCGTTATTGTAGTTAGCCATAGTAATGAAGTGAAAAAATATGCAGATAGAGTATTGAGAATAAATGAAGGACGAGTGGAGGATATAAAATAATGAGTTTTTTTGATGAATTGAAGTTATCAATCTTACTAATGGTTAGAGAAAAGAAAAAAATATTCTATGTACTTTTGATTTTTTTAATATCTATTTTAAGTTTATTGATTTTAAATTTTAATGATAATGTTGGAGATTTGATGTTGAAATATCTAAATAACAATATTGGATTTAGAACTGTAAATGTTATGCAACGTTCAAATTATGTAGAAAATAGTGGTGAAGAAAGCTTATTAAAAGATGTAAATGAGATTGCAAACATGGAACATGTCATAGATGCATATCAAAGTGCTTATCGAGAAGTTGTTATAAGGCAAAGTGACTTTGAAAATGATAAACTTGATGGAACTATTACACTAAAAAGAGCAGTTGAACAAACATTACCAGCAATAAAAACAGGAAAAAAGATAGAAAATGAAGGGGTTATGGTTTGCCCGATAGCATTTTATCCAAACTATAACCCATTAAAAATTTATAAAGATAACATTATAAACGGAAATGATTTACTAAATAATAAATATAAAGTATACTTTTATAATTATGTTTTAGATGAAAATAAAAGACCTATTGAAAACGAATTATTAAGTTATGAATTTGAGGTAATCGGATTATATGATAATACAGAAACATTAGATGATAACGGAGTATGTTATATTCCTGCAGAAGATTTAAAGAAAATTATTGATGCCCAAAAATTGGAAAACGAAAAAAATTCAAATATTTCTATAGATTATTCTATAGATGTTGTTGTTGACGACATAAATAATGTAAATAATGTTGAAAATGAATTGGAGAATAATGGCTTTGAAGTATTAGGAACAATTAGCACTTTTGATATTCAAACTATAAATATTATTAGAATTGTAATAATAGTTGTATTATTTATATCTATTAGTTCATCATTTATAATATCATCATTATATATTAGAAAAAAAATGATAAATGAGCAAAAGACAATTGCAATATTAAAGACATCAGGTTATTTGAAAAAAAATATTATAACAATATATGTTATGCAAACCTTAATTTTAAATCTTATTATTTATTTATTAAGCATAATACTATTCAATATTTCATTTTATATAATAATTAATAGAATTCCACTTTTGATTGGCATTGATTTGCTTATGGGAAAAATTAAATTGAGATGTTTGCCTTATATTATATCATTTGTAATTGTAGTTATTATTCCATCAATTATTACGTTATTTGGAATCAAAAAAATGTATAAATATGATATTTCAAAACTTTCTAAAGGAGATAAATAAAAATGCTTCACCTTATAGGGTTTATTAGAAAAAAAAGTACGAAACTTTATATATTGATGCTAACTTCTGTAGGAATTTCTGTATTATTGATTTCCGTTGCACTGCAATATTATCAAAATCAAAAAAATTATATTTATCGAGATAATTCGTATTTTATAATGAATTCTAATATAGATTTATTAGAAATTAAAAAAGAATCTAATATTACAAATTTAAAAAAAGTAGCATTGTTAAATCTAGATGATTTAAATATTGATTCTGATGATTTTGATAAGAATTTTTTGGCTGACTGTGATAATACTTTTGTTATATTAGAGAGTAGTGCTAATGTATCGGATAATAATGTAAGTATAGTAATTCCGAATATTATAAATAAAAATAAAGAAACCCTATTAAATAAAAATTTTGAAATAAAATTCAATTCTGAGTTAAATAATTTTAATATTGATAAAGTTTTTTCTTCGAATTTTGCTAGAGTTATTCTATCTGTGAATGATTTTGAAAAATTCAATTTAGGAAATACATATATTTTTGATTTAAAAGATTATTCAGAAATAAATAATATATTAAGTAAATATAATCAATATGAAGATTGTAATATTAAATTTATCCAATATGCTAGTAGTTCACAAATAATCGATACAATTGATTCACTTCAAAATATGATTAATATTATAAAGAAAGTATGTAATATTGTTTTATTAATATTTTGTGTTTGTTTTATTATTATTATTGAAAATATTATAAATGATGAATTCGAGGAAATGAAAATTGAAAAATTGATAGGATATAATAAAAATATTATAAAACATATTATATGTAAAAAGTTGATTTTTATAGATGTAATTGTTTTTGAAATCATATTTATTATTGCTTATGTTTTGAAAAATATAATTTTAATATTTTTTAAATTTGATTTTTTATTATTTAGCGATTTAAAGATTATATATATAATGATATTTGTTTTATTTAGTTCGATGTTTATGTGTATTTTACATAATGATAAAAAAATTAAACATAAAAAAATTGAAAGGAGGTGTATTTATGAAGAAAGTAGTTAGCGGAATCTTAGTTATGTGTTTCTGCCTTTTAACAATAATTACTGTTGTTAATGCTAGTTCAATTAACCCTTTATGGTATATTGGAGAACAATTTAATGCTAATGGTCATAAAGTTACTAAGGAAGTTAGCAGAACAGGAAATTTTTATAATGGTTTAGAATTGTTAGAAAAATATTCTGAAGGAACAATGACTATTCAACTAAAAGGCGAAAAAAAGGTTCTATTTATATATGCTAGTGCTGGATCAAGCAAGGACGTTAATATTTCAGGAACTGGTGCTTTAAATTATCGAATTGTTGATAATAATTATAATGCAAGCGGAACAAATGATGTAAGACTTACATGGAAACAAACAACAAGTGGTCATACAGCTGCAAACCTAAGGTATTAATTATCTGTTTACTATCAAAGAAATTTTTCTTTGATAGTTTTTTGTTGTGCGGCACGCATGTGTTAAAACCAGGGTATGAAAGTTACCTGTGGGCTTGGCAGTAGGAACCACTAGCCAATAGCAATGGTGTCTATCGCAAGGTAGAGTCTGGAGGAAGCTTAAGGCAAATTCTTGACTCGACGGACAGAAATCACATATTAAGGCTATTTAGATTGGAAGACTTTGCAACACAAATTGAAGTCAAATACTACACAAAATTTATGCAGTAAATGTGATGAGTAGATGAGATGAAAGTATTAACACTTACCGTGTGAGGTCTTGATGGTATGCTATCTATTGTGTAATTATAAGAAGTAATAGAAAAGTAGCTTATGTAGTGATGCATAACTGAACATCAAGTAGTCAGTTCTTGCAGTAGTGATGAAGTATAGGAAATTATATGGAGCAAAGGACAAAACGTTAAACATAATCTGTCATTGAAATATGTAAAATATAATTAAAGGTCAGACAAGTCAAAAGAAAAGACTCTCACTTACGATAGTATGCTGGAAACAGAGGGTAGTAAGCAGCAGGTGATTTATAGTTTTAATGTAAAGTAAAGACATTAGATTATATTTAATGAACCGCTGAATACGGAACCGTACGTTTAGTGGTGTGAGAGGACGGCAGTTAGTCACTGCCTTCTACTCAATTTTAAAACAAAAATTATAGTTTTAATTATAAATATATGTTAGCAAATTTGTTGTTGAAAAAAATAGAAATTGCAAATATTAAAAAATGTAATGAATATATGCAAATATGTTCTAATATTATCTTTAATATGTCTAAATAATTAGAATAAAAAAATAGAACAATTTGGCCGATTTATTAAGTAATAAAAAAAGACTATTTATAAACTGTCTAACTTTTGGGGTTCAGTTCAAAATAATAAGTCTGTTTTAATTTGGTCAGATATTTGTAAGCTAAAGAAAATTAAAGATGATTATATTGTTTTTAATTTAGAATTTTTAGATATTGATAATAAAAAAGATATGTGTTATATGAATAAACGAAAATGTTTTGATATACCTCTTCACAATCTTAAGGTAGTGGTGTATATTGATTATAAAGAGGTTACAGAAAGGAAAATTATTTATCTATTTAAAGATAATGATGGTAATGAGTAATGAATTATGAATTAGTAAAATCTTCTAATGAAGATATAGATAGATTGGTTGAATATAAAAAAAAGACTGTTTTCGAGTATGCTAAAGATTTAGCAAGAGAAGATATTGACAGGATAAATAATTATATAATAAAGGAAATTCCTAATTTAATTAATGATTATTATAATATAGTAGTTAATAACAAAATTGTAGGGTGTTTATTATTAACAAGAAAAGATAATGTTAATTTGTTAGATGAAATTTATATTGAAAAAGATTATCGCAATAAGAAAATTGGTACAAGCATAATAAAAGATATTTTAAAAAATAATGATACTGTCTACTTATGGGTGTACAAAGATAATAAAAAAGCTATATCTTTATATAAAAGAATGGGATTTAACATTTGTGAAAGCACTGATACCAGATATTATATGGGTTTTAAGAAAAAGTGTGATTAAGAAAAAAATATAGGTGATCAAGCTTTATCTTTAAAAATTAGTAAATATATGTATAATAGTTAGTAATTAGGAGGTAATATGTCAAAGGAACAAGATGTAATTAATTATTATGTTTTATGCAATAAATTGAAAAATGTTATAAGAACTGGGTGGCTTGACTGGAAAGTTCAAAGAAATAGGTTAGAAAGTATTGCTGAACATATTTATGGGGTGCAAATGCTGGCTATTGCGATGAAAACAATTTATCAATACGATATTGATATTATGAAAGTAATTTACATGCTGGCTATTCATGAGTTAGGAGAAACTATAATTGGTGATTTAACCCAATTTCAAATTAGTAAAGAAGAAAAAGAAAAAATGGAACATGAGGCTGTTCATAGTATCTTATCATCTCTAATTGATGGGGATAAAATTGAAGATTTGTTTTTAGAATTTGATTCTCATGCGACGGCAGAGGCTTTATTTGCATATCAATGTGATAAATTAGAATGCGATATTCAGTGCAAATTATATGATCAAGAAGGTTGTGTGGATTTAAAACAACAAGAAGGTAATGCTACGGCTGATAACGAATTAGTAAAAAAATTATTAGAAAATGGTCAATCTTGGTCAGATATGTGGTTAGAGTTTGGGCAGAGAAAGTATCCGTACGATAAAAATTTTCGGGCTGTATCGGAGTATGCCAAAAATAATTATATTGAGGAAGAAATTACAAAAAAATTAATAAAAAAAGATAAATAAGAACTGAAATAGATTTAGTGGTAGTCTATCTTTTTTTGCTTAAAAATAAAGAAACTATGGTAAAATCAAATGACTTTTAAAGTAGGGTATGGTATAACTTTTAACAGATTTAAGGAATATTAGAAATAAAAATTATTAAAGATTAGGTGGGATTCTAACTTATAATAAATTGAAATTTTGGATACTATGGATGATAAAAATGGCAACAACTTGCTGCCAAATTACCATTAGTTATAATTTTACTACAAATTAAAAAATTAAAGGAGAATAGCATGAAGATGATTGAAAATGATATACTAATAGTATTTTTGAAAATATAAAACGTATAGATGATTATGAAAATGAATATTGGTATGCTAGAAAATTGTCAAAAGTTTTAGAATACAAGGATTGGAGAAATTTCTTAAAAGTTTTAAATAAGAGGCTTGTAAAAATTCTGAATTTAAGATATAAAAAAAGAAGTAAAACTAGATTTATTATGCTATAATTAACTTACTTGAAAAAGAATAAAAAGATTATACTTTTTAAAAGTAGTGAGGAAAATATGGAAGAAGTAAAAAATAAAGAATCTAAGACTCCCAATCGTAGCATTTGGAAAAATTTTAAATCAACTTATAAATATGCTAAAACTGGTCGAAAATACTTATGGTTATTCTTAATTATTAATATTATAATGACTATTGGTTCTGTTATCGCTCCAATTCTTGTGGCTCAAAGATTACTAGCTTTAACTAGTAATAATTATAGTAGACTCCTAGTAATTATTATTTGTATCTTTATTATAGAAATAGGTAATACCTTTTGTCGTTTAGCTTATAATTATTTTTACAATAAATTTTATTATGATGTTAGAAGAAATTTACAATTAGAATTAGTAAGAGAAACTCTAAAAATTACCCAAAAAGATTTAAGTGATAATTCTAGTGGTGTTTTTATTGAAAGAATTAATGGTGATACCGACAATTTAACTGATATTTTTACATCTATGATTGATTATTTCAGTTGTATTATTGGTAGTATTGGGGTTCTTATAACTGTATTCTTTATTAATTGGATTCTAGGTTTAATCTATGTTACTTTAATGGTTATCGTATTTTTATATAATAAGTATGCTAGTGGTATTAATTATAAAAATCGTAAAGAATGGCGTAAGAGTAGAGAAAGAACCGGTGGCTTTATTTCTGAAATCGTAAGAGGTTCCAAAGATGTTAAAATTTTAGATGCTGAGGAATCATTCTTAGCTAAAGCAGACGAATATATGTCAGAAACTAATAAAGTTTCTTATAAATATCAAAGACAAAGAGCAATATTACGAGCACTTGGTAGTTCTATTAAAGATACTGGCGAACTAGTTATTAATTCCTTTATTTTTATGCTTCTAAGTTTAGGTATCTTAAGTGTTGCAAGTGCCATTATTATTTATAATTATAATGATAGAATCTTATGGACAGCCGATTGGATAGAACAAATATTTGAAATTATTAAACAATTTAATTTAGCAGCTAATCGTATATTTGGTATCTTAGAAGAAGATGAATTTGCAAAAGAAAAATTTGGTACTAAGAAACTAAAAAAATTTGAAGGTAATATTGAATTTAAAGATGTTTCTTTTGCTTATGAAGAAAATCTACCAGTCTTAAAAAATATGAACTTTAAGATAAATGCCAATGAAACAATTGGTTTTGTCGGACCATCTGGCTCTGGTAAAACGACCATCTTTAACTTAATTAGTGCCATAGAACGTGTAAATAGTGGTACGATAACTTTCGATGGCATAGATATCAACACTTTAGAAAAATCTAGTATCCGAGGTAATTTATCAGTAATTAGTCAAAATGCTTATATCTTTAATATGAGTATTATGGATAATTTAAAAGTTATAAAGAAAAATGCAACAATTAAAGAAATCAAAGAAGCTTGTCATTTAGCTTGTTTGGATGATTTTATTGAAAAACTGCCTAATAAATATGATACTATCGTTGGTGAGGGTGGAGTAACCTTATCTGGTGGTCAAAAACAACGTCTTGCGATTGCTAGAGCTCTTCTTTTAAAAACGGAGATATTATTATTTGATGAAGCAACCAGTGCCTTAGATAATGAAACCCAAACTAAAATTCAACAAGCTATTAGTAACTTAAAAGGCGAATATACTATTCTAATCATTGCACATCGTCTTTCAACCGTAATAGATGCTGATAAAATATTCGTTATTAATAATGGAGTAGTTGAAGCTACTGGCAGTCATAAAACTCTTTTAAAAACTAGCAAAACTTATAAAAAATTATATGAGAAAGAAGCTAGTGAAAATAAAGAAGCTAAACAACAAAATTAGAAAGTAAATCAAAAAAGTGAAGATATATGAAAATAATATTTCTTGATTTAGACGGTGTTTTAAATAACTGGTATCATCCCGATTTAATTGCCTCTGAAAACCTTAATATCTTAAAAGAAATTCTTATCTTAAGTAAAGCTAAAATAGTATTAACAAGTGCTAATAAGTATCAATTTCAACGTCAAGGTATTAAAACTTTAAAAGGTAGTTATTTAGAAAAATATATCAAGATTTTAGAAAGTAATAATATAAATATTTATGATTTAACACCTTATGTAGAAGAAAATCGAAGTATGGAAATTAAAAAATATTTAAAATCTAATCCCAATATAACTGATTTTGTTATAATTGATGATGATTTAGTAGACGATTGTTTATTAAAATACCAAGTATTTCTAGATTGGGATAGAGGTTTACAAAAGATGCATATAAAACCTGTTTTATCTATCTTAAATGGTAATTTAGGGTTTTATCCTAAAAACTATAATATAAAAGAAACACCAGAACAAAAATTAATAAGAATAAATAGGCATTATAATCAAAATAATCATTAATAAGATAAGGAAAATACATGTATGAAATATAAAACTAATATTAATTTTACTTCTTTTTTTAAAGATGACGAAACTTTTACTAATCATCTAAAACAGTTAGAAACCGAAAACTTTGATATCGAAAAATTTAAGAAAAAATCTTTAAAAGACCAACTTGATTGGTACTTTGCTAAGTACTTAGAATGGGAAAAATTTTATAGTTACAATGAAGTAAACTCTGATTTAGACTTAGAAAATCAAAATTATAATCAAAATAAAGATATAATTAATAAAATAAAGACAAAATTGGATGAACTAAAAAAAGTAATTAATAGAGAAATCTTAAATATCGATATTCCCTTAGATGAATATTTAGAAAAAAATCCAGATTTAAAAGAATATTATATGACTTTCTATAATGTTTTAAGGAAGAAGAAGCACTCAGAAGATAGTATCTTATTTGCTAAAATGTTACCTTATATTAGTAGAATAAATAGTTTATACAGTACCATAATGAATGTTGAGTTTCCTAGCGAAGAAATAATTTTTCGTGGCGAACCTGTAAAGCTAACTACAAGTAATTATAATCGTTTAATGTTAAACGCAAGTAGCGAAGAAAAGGCCGTTTTAGCATCTACTTACTTTGCAAGTCTAGCAAAAGTAAATAAAACGGTATCTAATTTACTTAATATGCGCTACCAAATATTTCAAGACCTAGCCGATGATGCGGGCTATAATTCTATTTTAGAACATACTTTAAGTGATGATGATTTAAATTTAGCAATTACTGATAATCTTTTAAAGACTACTAATTTACATTTAGATGCTTTAAAAAAATATTACAGTTTAAAAAAACAAACTTTAGGTCTTGAAAAAATGCACTTTTATGATAGTCGTGATAGTAAAACAGAAGTTAAAATGTCTTTTGATGATGCTATAGATAATGTCATTAATGCTCTAACTCCTCTAGGACCAACCTATATAGAACATCTAAAAGCTTTATTAAATACTGGTATAATGGACGTATACCCAAGAGAAAATAAATATTTAGGTGGTTACCATTTTCGCAACTATACCCAATCTTTAATTGTTATGAATAGTCATGATTATCAAAAAGATAGCTACACTATGGCTCACGAACTAGGTCATGCCGTTAATGCTAGCTTCATTAAAGAAAATCAAAAATTCAGTAACTTTCATTTTTCTAACTTTCTATCCGAAGTTGCTTCTTTAACTAACGAAATTTTAATGGCTAATTATTATTTAGACAAAGCAAGTACTGATACTGAAAAAGAAATCATTTTAGAACAAAAAATTAAAAAGTTTATAGCTAATGTTTATAATTCAATGATGTGGTTTGAATTTGAAGATAATATTTGTAGGGCTATTAAAACCAGAAGACCATTAACAACCGATGCCATGCTTAGTATTTATCAAGAGCTTTATATAAAATATAATCCAGAAGTAGTAGTAGATGACTATTTAAAATATGGTTATATTACCAGATTACATTACTTCTTAGGATCTTATCGTTACTATAATTTTCAATATGCAACTGGTATAATAATGGCTACTAAAATAGCTAATGATATTAAAAATAATATTCCTGGTAGTAAAGAAAAGTATTTAGAATTCTTAAAAACAGGAGGCTCTCTAAAGACTTTAGATGCCTTAAAAGTTGCTGGTCTTGATTTAACTGATGATAAAATAATTGCTGACGGCTTTAAATACTTCCAAGAAGATGTTGCTTCTTACGAAAAATTAGTTTTACAAAGAAAAAATAATTAGAAAAATTTAAAATAACTATCATAATAAGATAATTTATGATAGTATATAAAAAAGAAACGGAGTATATATGGAATACATAGTAGTAAAAGATGCTGATAAAATAGTAAATCGTAGTCCTTATGTTGTTACTAATCCAACTACTTATATAGGTAAATGGAGTAGTCTATTTAACAATAACAATCCTATCAAAATCGAAATAGGCATGGGACGAGGCGACTTCATTATTGAAATGGCTAAAAAATATCCTAATGTTAACTTTATTGGTATTGAAATTAATTCATCCCAAATGGTAAGTGCCATAAGAATACTAGATAAAGCTAAACTAAATAATTTAAAACTTATTAATATGGATGCTGGAGATTTAGATAAAGTATTTAAGAAAGAAATAGATACAATTTATTTAACTTTCCCAGAACCATGGCCAAAAGCTCATGATGAGAAAAGACGTCTTACCCATGTTAACTATTTAAAATTATATGATAGAGTATTTAAAAAAACTAAACATATTATTTTAAAAACTGATAACAAAGGATATTTTGCTTATTCTCTAATGAGTCTATCTCAATATTGGTATACATTTAATCGTGTAAGTCTCGATTTACATCACGAAGAAAAACCAATTCCTAATGTTTTAACAAACTATGAAAAACAATACCAAAAAGAAGGAAGACCAATTTATTATTTAGATGCCACTTTTGAAAATTAGGACTTGCTTTTTAGATAAAAATAATATAAGATATTTAAGAAAGTTTATTCCTGGCTTAAACCACTCATCTTTCGGATTTTTGCTAAGATTAAACGGATTATTAGAAAAGGAGAGATAAATATGGCAGTTTCAAAAGAAACAAAAGCAAAATTAGTTAAAGAATTCGGTAAGGAAAAAGGTTGCGGTGCAACTGAAGCTCAAATTGCTATTCTTACATATGAAATTAATGATTTAACTGAACATCTAAAGACTCATATTCATGACTATCATTCAAAAAGAGGATTACTTATGAAGGTAGGTAAAAGAAGAAGTTTATTAGATTATTTAAAGAAAAACGATGTAGTTAGCTACAGAGAAACAATTAAAAAATTAAATATCAGAAAGTAGGCACTTATCTTTATAGTGCTTTTTTTCTTGAAGAAGAGATTATTAAAGTTAAAAATGTTTAAATTATAACCTATTAATAGTAATTTATGGTACTATAAAATAGGATTCTTTATAAAAGATTATAAAGGTACAAAAAAATTAAGGAGTAAATTATGAGTAAAAGAGTATTTGAGTATGATTTTTTAGGTAAAAAATTAATAGTTGAAACTGGTGAATATGCTAAACAAGCTAATGCCTCTGTATTAGTTCGTTATGGTGATACCGTTATTTTAACGGCTGTAGTTATGGGTAATACCACAATAACTCAAGATTTCTTTCCATTAACTGTTTTATATCAAGAAAGATTATACTCTGTAGGTAAAATCCCTGGTGGATTTATTAAAAGAGAAGGAAGACCAAGTGATGCAGCTACTTTAACAGCCCGTCTAATTGACCGACCAATAAGACCAATGTTTGATGAAAACTTTAGAAATGAAGTTCAAGTTATTAATACCGTTTTATCAGTTGACCCTGATAACTCTCCAGAAATGACTGCCATGTTTGCATCAAGCTTAGCTCTATCTATTTCTAATATTCCGTTTGACGGACCAATCGCTGGTGTTGTTGTCGGTAAAATTGGTAAGGATTATATTATTAATCCTGATACTAAGCAAGCCACTGAAACTACGTTAAGTGTAACTGTTGCTGGTAGTAAAGATGCTATCTGTATGGTTGAAGCTGGTGCTAAAGAAGCTAGCGAAAAAGAGATGTTAGAAGCTTTAATGTTTGGTCATGAACAAATTAAAAAACTTTGCAAATTCCAAAGTGATATCGTAAGTGAAGTAGGACAAGAAAAAGTTACTGTTGATTTAGCTTCTATTGATAAAGAATTAGAAAGCCAAGTAAGAGAGTATGCAACAGATAATATGTTCAAGTGCTTCGATGTTAAAGGAAAACTTGCTCAATATGAAGCCATTAGCAATGTTAAAGAAAGTACTATCGGTCATTTTGCTGAAATTTATGCTGGCAATATAAACATTGAAAATATTATTAAAGATGTTAAAAAATTAATAGATAAAATTGAAGGAGAATGCGTAAGAGACTTAATCACAAAGAAACATGTTCGTCCCGATGGACGTGCTATGGATGAAATCCGTCCTTTAAAAGCGGAAGTTGATATCTTACCAAGAACTCACGGTTCCGCAGTATTTACAAGAGGTGAAACGCAAGCCCTAGCAACTACTACTTTAGGAGCCTTAAATGAACATCAAATTTTAGATGGTCTAGGCTTAGAAGATACTAAACGATTCATGTTACATTATAACTTCCCAGCTTATTGTGTTGGTGAAGTAGGTCGTTATGGCTCACCAGGACGTCGTGAAATCGGTCATGGTGCCTTAGGCGAAAGAGCTTTACTTCAAGTTATGCCAAGCGAAGAAGAATTTCCATATACTGTTCGTGTTGTCTCAGAAATTATGGAATCAAATGGTTCTTCATCTCAAGCCACTATCTGTGCTGGTTGTATGTCCCTAATGGCTGCTGGTGTCCCAATTAAAGCTCCCGTTGCAGGAATTGCTATGGGTTTAATAACTTCTAATGACGGTAAAAAATACACAATTTTAACCGATATTCAAGGCTTAGAAGACCACATGGGTGATATGGATTTCAAAGTTGCTGGTACAAAAAAAGGTATTACTGCTTTACAAATGGATATCAAAATTAAAGGTGTAACTGAAGCTATCTTGAAAAAAGCCCTTGCTCAAGCTAAAAAAGCTCGTTTAGAAGTTCTAGATGTTATGCAAGAAGCTATTGACTCTCCAAGAAAAGAGTTATCACCATACGCACCAAAAATTGAATGCTTTACTATTAATCCTGAAAAAATTAAGGACGTAATCGGTAAAGGTGGCGAAATGATTACTAAGATTATCTTAGAATGCAGTAATGTTACCTCAGTTAATGATAAAGATGCTGTTAAAGTTGATTTAGAAGATGATGGTCGTGTTATTATTTATCATCAAGACAAAGATATTATAAATAAAACAAAAGAACGTATCTTAGCAGTTGTTCGTGAAGTTGAAAAAGATGCTATCTATACTGGTAAAGTTACCAAAGTAGAAAGTTTTGGAGTTTTCGTTGAACTATGGCCAGGTGTTGAAGGCTTATGTCATGTTTCCCAATTAGATAATAAACGCGTTGAACATCCAAAAGACCTATTTAAAGTAGGAGATGAAATAACGGTTAAATCTTTAGGCTATGATAATAAAGGTCGTCTAAACTTATCAAGAAAAGAAACTTTACATAAAGAAAATGATAAAAAATTAAAGGATAAAGAAAAAAAATTAAATAAATAAACTTTTTAAATTAGTCACAACTGACTAATTTTTTTTCTATATAACATCTTCTTATGATATAATTCTATTATAGAATAGAGAGTTTATTTATTATGAACAAAAAAATTAAAAATATTATTATAATTATAATTTGCATCTTACTAATTATTTTTGATATCTTTGCTTTATCTTTAAAACCAAGTAAAACTGCTGATAATCAAAATACTCCTAAAGAAAATAATAACATCAATGAAGTACCAATTAGTACACAAAAAAATCCTATTACCGATACTTTTTATATAAATGGCTATATGTCTTTTAACGGTGATACTACTTATTTAACTAAAAATGCGTCCGAAAAAAAACTAAATATTGAAGCTAGTAAATATAATTTATCTAATATTTTTACAAACTATAAAAATGATGTTTATTTTCAAATTACTTATAGTGGCGATGATGATACCATCTATAAAATATTAGTTTTTAATAAAGAAACTAATACTGAAATAACAGATTTTAGCGAAGAAAATCTAAAAAAATTATTAGATATAGGTTACGATAAACCAATTAATAATGCTACTTGGAGTCAAAATATTAACTTATCTAACTTAAAAGAAAATGAAATTTACCTATATAAAGCCACTAGTCCTAGCAATAATGCTCCCAAAATAAACAATGATTTAAAAGATAACTGCCTAATTTATACTAGAAGTACTAAGAATAACGAAACAAGCAAGTGGAGTAAAGAAATAAGTAACAGTATATCTTTTAAAAGTAATAATATAAGTTTTAGTTATAATAGTTTTAATACCGGTGATACTTATGAAGTTATTTATAAAAAAATAAATAATAAGGAGTTACTTAATTTAATTGAACAGGGTGATATTATCTATTTAAGTGATTATCATGACAATGATACTATTAGGAGTAATTTTGCTAAATTTATTTATAATGATACCAATAATAATATAACTATCGAAATTCCTAATGATAGTCCTAAAACTATTCCAGCAGGGGCAATATATGGTTATGACTGGATGATAAGTAATGCCAAAGTTAAGATAAATTAAAAACTTATATAAAATAAAAACTTAAATAATAAGAATCTAAATAAGTTCTATTATTTAAGTTTTTTTTAACGCATAAATTGTTTCATTAAGAAAGTTAAACTACCAATTATCGAAATAGCAACTAAAGCCACAACAAAAGCATAATTTACCCAAAATGGCATTTTTTTACCAGCATCTTTTTTTGGAATTTCTACTTTAATAACACTACTATTTTCCAAATCCGTATTATTAGCCTTATCATTACTAGTATCATTAACTACAAATGGTCTTATTTCATCATAAGAAACTTCATTATCTTTTTTAATCAAATTATTTAAATTAACATTAGAAAGGGGAGCTTCATTATGATTAACATCTTCTAAATTAAGTCTTAAATCAACCAACGTATTGTTAATAAGATCAAAATATTTAGCATCTTCCATTAAACAGCCATCATCACTATCTAAAGATGAGGTTTTATTATCAATGTCTTTTGCCTTGCTATCTTTTCCATCATTAAAAACAAAAATATCTTCCAAAGCTACCATATCATTTTCATTAAACTTCTTATTATCAATAGCATCCTTTATTTCTTTAACACCATTATTATTAGTTACTTCTGGGGCACTACTTTCATTAAATATTTCATCATATAAAGTTTTTCTTTTATCTGTATCGTTCATAACTACTCCTTATATTCTTATATAAAAAATTATATCATAAATATATTAAAAATAACACTAATAATTTAATTTAAAAAACATAATAAAAGAATAAACTATTTTTTTAGTTCATTCTTTATAAATATCTTCTTAAGAAAGATGGCGTAGATTTAATTTGCTTTTTGTTCCATAACCAGTCTCATCATAATATTCCTCACCATTAACAGCACTTTCTAAAGCTTTATAGCAATTATAATTAGGAACAGATAACATCTTTAGCTTTGGAAATTTCTCTAAGAGATTTTTTATTGTTGTTCTATTAACTCCACCAACAAAATAATCATTAAAGCTTATTAACCAGTCTTCATCATTATCCTTTTCATTATATTGTAAATAAATATCATTTAGGCTAATATCATAACGTTTACTTAAATACCTAAAGAATATGTCTTCAATTTGTTTAACACCTTGATATAATTCTCTATATAAATAATAATCAGTTGTTGTAAAATCATCACTATAATCTATAAGAGTAGCACTTGTTACAATCTTATTTAAATAGAAATTATAAAGTATTAAATTTTCTTTTAAACTTAAATCGTTATTAGTTTCATTATATAAAATTAAGTTTTTAATACTTAACTTTAAGATATCAACATATTCCATATTTCCTAAAGTATCAATAAATTTAAAATATTCTTCATCAGTAAATTCATCTGAAAAATTATATAACTGACTAATTTTTTGAAAATAATCATTACGACCATAAAAGGCATCAAAACTATACATAATTTTATTTAATAAAATTTTTTCTTCATCGGTACTAGCATTTAACATTGTATATATTTTATTTTTATCATTATTATAGATAGCATCATAAAATTCACTTATATCAGTATTACTATCAAAGGCATTAATACAAGCAATTAGATTTTCAAATTCACAGTAATTTCCATATAATTTAGCTTGCAAATAGGCTATATCATTACTATCATCATGATACCTATAAGCCGGGTTTTTATCTTTTAATTTCCCGTAGTAAAGATCATTTTCAGCATTGGCTTCTAAAAATGTTGAAATAAAATCGCCGTTTCTAACATCAAATTTAATACTTTTACCATTTTCTATTTCGTCTTGACATGCCCATTCTTTGGCATGATTCATTTCATGCATTACAACTAATTTAGCAGCATCATTTAAAAACGTTTTATAATTACAATCTTTATATTCATCATAAATACTTTTAATCGCATCAATTGATATTTCTACAAGATTATCAGTATTAGTATATAAACCAGTAGTAGTCGACAAATCGTTTTTAAATAAAGAATTATTAAAAACAATTTTTAATGTTGAAAATTGATGAAGTTGGTGTTGATCGTTATTGGCAATAGCAGTTTGTATTTCAGATATTATTCCCTCTCGAATACCTTGCATTATCTCTAAATTGTAATATTTTTCATCATCAGAACTTGCATAATTATCAACATAATAAAGATCAAAAACAGAGTGCACTTCAGGATGATCTAAGGCATACTGATTAGAATTTTCTTCAATTTTTGCAAACAATGTTTCAAAGTCCCATTTAGTCTTATCAGTACACTTGATAATTTCGTCAGTATTAAGATAATTTTCTATTTCCTCATTACTAAATTCGATTTTATCCCCAATTCCTTTAACCTTACTAAGTTCATCTAAAAAAAATTGTAAAGTTTTTGTTATATCCTCTTCATCATCTTTATCTTCTAATACTTCACTTGTATTATCAAAAGAAGAGGCAACTACACTAGAACTTATCTCATTACCACCATTTTTAACTTGCATACAAGCTGTATTTTGAATACAAATTGTTAAAGCTAGCAAAATTGAAGCTATTTTCTTATTTTTCATAACCAAACCCTCTAAAGCATTCCTGCTTTTCTTGGCGCATATTTTAACATTAAAGAGTATATTTGTCAATTTAAAATTTACAATTTTTAAACTATATATGTTTAACTTATGATAATGTCTTAATAGTTATCTTTTGAAAATGTCTTATTTTCATTTATAATATGTCACCGAGGTGACTTTATGAGAAAGG
>JABLTO010103557.1_pt1 | contig 28652 bp, 30 predicted proteins | sample 7160091 | NCBI WGS metagenome assembly JABLTO01 (sample SAMN14651225, study PRJNA627086) | human gut metagenome | isolation source: feces | host: Homo sapiens
AGCGACTTTCGGACAGCTTTGTCAATATCCGCTTTAAGCTGTGCCTTATAGCTTGTACCTTGTTTTGCCGCCGTATATTCGATATAGCTTTTACCTTTATTCTCGTTTTGCGGAATAACAGACAGCCCGTATTCCTCACAAAGACGGTCGCTTATTTTTCGTGTATCGTAATACCATTTTTTATTGATATGGCTGTGCTTGTAATCAACGAAATTCACATCATTAAAAATGATATGGTTATGAATGTGCCCCCGGTCAATGTGCGTACTTAAAATGTATTCGTACTTGCCGCCCAGAATTTCATCAGCTAATTTCTTCCCGATTTCGTGAGCCTGTTCCGGCGTTGTTTCACCCGGCTCAAAGGCTTGTATAAAGTGTCTTGCAAGATGACTCTCTTTGCCGTTGTCCTTTGCCTTTTTCCTCGTCCATTCAAACTCAATATCGGCAGTTTCGGGTGTGCAGCCGTATGAGTCGATAAGCAGCGTTCCGTCTGTCTTTTCGGGAGTGCAGATATACCGTATTGCTTTTTTCAGCGTAGAGTTGATAGGATGGTTCTTTGTAACCGCCATATATTCTGTAAATCCTCTTTTAATTCTTCAATATCGGTCATATATATGCTGCTTGTGGAATTAACTCTTTTCGCTATCTGATTTATGTTTCTGCCGATCCGCTGCAATTCCTTATTCATAGCCTGAATGTCTTTTGTGTCGGTGTATATGATATATCCGTCAATCGCCATTTTCCGCAAATATGCCCCGATTTGATTTGTCGGTACAAGCGACATTTTATGTTCAATCAGCTTTCGCTCCTCGTCGGTTACCCATATTTTCAGTTGTATATTTCTTTTTCTGTTTTTCATAAAAACCTCCGCATTTTCAGATTAAAGGGTTTGGGAATATCCCAAAAATATTTTTACGGCAATTCCAAAGAAATGACCGCCGTAAAAATCGTGAGTGGGTACTCACTCGCTTTGCTTGCTGTTCTTTGAAAATTAGTTTTTTCCCTTATATATAGGTAGTGCGTAAAATACGGTTTTGGCAACTCTTTTGAAAAAAATTATAGTCAATGCGCCGATTTCAGGGTGAAAGCATTTACTAATTCACAAAAATATGGTATAATTAAAAAAACTGTTATCATCGAATAAAAAACGATGGACATAACAACGTACTTCAAGAAGAAAGGAAAGACGCAAAATATGGATATATTAAATATCGCTATATGCGATGATAACACGGAACACATCAATATCCTTGAAAAATACTTATTTGAAATAAGCAATATTAAAATTGAATGTGATGTATATCAAAGCGGTGAAAGCCTTGTTAATGCTTATAAAAACAACATTGAAAGATATGATGTTGTTTTCCTTGATATGGAAATGAAAGAATTAAACGGAATAGAAACCGCTAATTTAATACGAGAATTTGACGAGCATATCATTATAATTTTTGTTACAAGTTATACAGAGTATATGCGTGACAGCTTTAAATGTGCGCCTTTCAGATTTTTGGTTAAACCTATTGATGCGGCTGAATTGGAAACAGTATTTTATGATATGTGTAAAAAACTTTCAAAGCAGCGAAAAGTTTTTGCCTTTTCCGAAAATAAAACAAAAGTAAGGCTGTACTGTGATGATATAATATATTGTGAAAGTCAAGACCATTGGATATGGATACACACAAAAGATGATGAATATAAAATATGCAGACCTTTATCAGAACTTTTAGAGCAACTTGACAGCGGTTTATTTTGCAGAGTACATAAGTCTTTTATCGTAAATTTTTTATATATAAAGAGCATAAAAGAGAATGACGCTATATTATATCATTGCGATAAACTTATTCCTATAAGCCGATCTTATAAAAAGGATGTTCTTAAGGAGTACACAAATTTTCTTGAAAGGGATTTTAGAGTATGACAATATATAATTTTGCTAATATATTCACAGGAATTATTGAAGCTATCTTATTGTTTAAAATGTATGAAACTTTTTGCGAAAAAAACAAAAGATTTTCTTCTGCATTGTATATAATTGGATTTGCCGGTCTTGCTGTAGTAATCAACATTTGTAATTTGTTTTTTAACTATGGTGTACTTAATGCAGTTGGAATGGCAGTGGCTTTCCTCATACCTTCATTTTTATTTAAAGGAAAGCCATCTATTAAAATTGTTGTATCTTTTTTAACCATTGCTTTAATAGGAATTATCGAAATAATGGTTTTATTCTGTATTACTTTATTTTTGAGAGTAACGGTATCAACGGTAGTGCACACACCATTGTATAGACTGCTGGGAATAATAGTTTCTAAAATGCTCACATTATTTATTGTTAATATTATTTGCGTGAAATTCAGAAAAGAAAGGTATTATATTGGAACATCATATTGGATGCTGTTTCTCCTAATGTTTACCACGTCTATAATTGCAGTTTTTCTGATTTTCAAACTGTCTTTCGACAATGATAATGCGTTTATGCAAAACCTATCTATACTATGTTCGTTTGGTTTGCTGTTCAGCACATATTTTGCTCTATATCTATATGACCATATTATGAAGCAAGCCGCTACAATAAGAAATCAAGAACAATATGAACTGCATTTAAAAAGACAGTTGAAACATTTGGACGATATTTTAATAACACAAAAGCAAATAAAAAAATTCAAACACGATTTTGATAATTTTCAAATAGGCTTGCAATCCTATATAGATAATGGGGATTTATACGGAGCAAATATGTATTTGAATGATTTAAGAAAGAACGTAAATCTTGATGAATGTACTGTTGAAACGGGCAATCCCGCATTAGATGCTATTTTGAGTACAAAAATAGCCATTGCAAAAAGTCAAGGAATAGATGTTAATACCATAATTCAAATTCCCGAATACATATCTGTTGCCCCTGCCGATTTGTGCGTTATTTTCGGTAATTCGCTTGATAATGCAATAGAGGCTTGCGAGAGAGTGCAAACAAAAAACAAAAAAATCGACATAACCATTATCTGCAAAGACAAAGCGATTTTGTGCAAAATTGTAAATACCTCTCCAAAGCCGACAAATTCCCTAATTGACACCTCGAAAGATGACAAACAAAATCACGGATTTGGGCTGGAAAATATTAAAACGGCATTGTCTAAATATAATGCTTATCCTACCATTGAGCGCAGTGATACAGAATTCACATTAAAATTTGTTATTTTTATAAATGAATAATCTACTTCAAAAAGTCTGAATGTAAAAAAATTCAGACTTTTTTCTTTAATTTTGCAACTTTCGTTGATTACATTGCATTTCACGAAGAGTTTACTGTTTTCGTCAAATTATATGCTATAATCACTTTACAGAAAGGGGAACAGAAAAAATGAAAAGTATATCTAATACTATTGCCAATACATTATGGACGCATGGAATCATTCAGGAAGAAGATTTAGAAATTTGTCGATATGGTTTGGGCATATTTATATCTTCATTGCTTGAAGTTTTAAGCATTTTTGCTATATCCTTTTTTATAGGCAATCTATTTGAAACAATGTTATTTTTTGTATCATTTGTGCCATTAAGGATATATGCCGGAGGGTATCATGCCAACACGAGATTGAGCTGCTATCTTTTATCTCTTGTTGTTTATGCCTTGTTTACTGCAATAATATATATTCTGCCGCAAAGTCTGTATGTAACCGTGAGTTTATTTATAACGGTGTCGGCTTTGGTTGTTGTTTTAATTGCAGCACCCATAATACACAAAAATAAAACGGTAAACAATTTTGAAAAAGCACATTATCGAAAAACAAGTATTTTTATATGTTTATCAGAAACATTGACGATTTTGTTATTAACAGCCATTTTACCTTACAGCAAGCATATTGTTTCATTAGCAATAGGGCAATCGGTCGTAACTGTTTCAATGCTTGCGGCGATTATCAAGAGAAAATTGGCTGCTGATAAATAAAATTTGATTTTTGTAGTTCAGGAAAGGGGGTGTACTTGATGAGAAAAATTAAGGAATCTGTAAAAAAATTCATAGTTAAGCATGGCGCTGCCATTGCTTCGTGCGCATTTGCTTTTGTTGCAATTTCAGCAAATTCTTCGTGCTTGTTTCCATTCTATGAGCCGGAAGAACCAAAGGGCTTGGATGGTTTTAAGAAGTTCAACAAGTAAGATGAATCGAGCGCATTAAGCTATATAGCTTAATGCAGGATATACAATATCCTGCATTAAAATGTAGTAATTGCTTCGCAAAAAAAGGAGGCGGTTCCGATGTTCGGTTATAAGCAGACGGCAGAATGTATGTCGGTTCTGATAAAACAAGTCAAATGCCACAGATTATAATGATTTTGTTGAAAATATGATTATATCACAAAACTTCACAGGGTTACTGTATAAATGACAAAAGATATTTTTGTAGTTTATAATCATTGACAACGTATCATATAAGACTGTAGCAAAGGTAGCAAAACGGCATTTATAAAAAGAGTCCTATTAAAACACATAAAGCAACTCTAATTACTAAAAAGGTTTTAACAAGAACTCTTATACAATGATATTACACTATTTATTATTGTATGTCAAGAATTCTGAAAAATAAATGCCGAAAAACAACAAATTTCAAAAATGAAAGGACGATTATTATGAAAAAGTTTAAGAAGATTATTGCAATGTGCCTGACGGCTGTTATGGCAATATCAGTTATGAGTATTGGCGCTTTAGCTGCGCCGAATAATTTTAATGAGCCTTTGCGAACTGGTGTGCTATCCAATGGTGTAACTTATGAAATATATGCAGCAGATGCTAATTCCCCTATGCCTATCTCGTTAGCGTATTGGCAAGATACAGTTACAGTACCCATAACAAATGCTGAGGGTACTAGTGGTGTAATTCTTGGTGGAAGAAATTCATTTGTTCCTGCACCTCACAACCGTTATTATGTTGAAGTTGGAAATCTACCTAGTGTTATGCCCAGTGTAAATGTAGGAGTACGCCTTACAGACGGTTCTATGGCTCCATATACGCGTTTGAACGCTAATGAGTATGCAGTTTTTACGATACCTTCCGGGTTAATATATGATAATTGGGTTGCAACTGCAAGTACTGAGGAACTGCATTCGAGAAGTGCCACATTCACTTGTTATACATTCTAGAATAGAGTAATGGTTTGTGTGAGGGGATATCTCCCTCACACAAACCAAAAGATATGAAAGGGAATTAATAAGATGAAAAAAATTTTAATGATAATATTTATAATTTCTAATTTATTGACAAGTGTAGTTTGTGCAGAGAATAACGATAAGATTATTGCTAATTTGGTTGATTACAAAATTATATATAAAGAAACTGAATTTTCTTTTAATGATGTAGATGGTAAAGTTTTTCCTGTTGCTATCGATGGAACAACATATTTACCATATGATGCAATTTCAAAACTGTATGGTGTAAAAATTTCAATAGATGGCAGTAATGTTTATATTGATTCTACACCTGCTGTACAGGTAAATGTGTTTAATCAATCATACATATTTGAATCAACCTCAATTTATATAAATCACTCTAATGAAATACAAGTAATGTTTGATGGTGAAAAAGTAAAATTTGTTGATTCTGTAGGTAATACAGTTTATCCAATATATTGTAAAGGAAAGTTATATTTGCCGATTCGAGGTGTTGCTAATTTGTTGGCTTTACCGATTAAATTTTCTGCTGAAACGGGAACTATATACATTTCGTAACTATTCTAAAACATTTAGACTTCTTTTAATGATTCTGTAACTGTCGTAGCAAGTATAACCATTTCGTATTAAAGTATCATCAGACACATAAAGGTTCAATAATGAGTGACGGCGGGAAATATGTTTATGGCATATATGATATTAACGGAAACGAAATTTTGTCGGTATCTCATCTGTGGCAGGCATTATATAGCGCCGGTTGGGTAAGTGAAGAAACAGAACCGTTTATTAAATAACCGCTTAAATACAATCAAAATCAATATTTCAAAAAGGCAATCCTTGTTTTGAGGATTGCCTTTTTGTTTTATCGGCAGAAAAACATATGTGATTACTACACCATACAAATAAAAAATGCCCTGCATAGGACAAAATTATGCTTTTTGTGATATGCCCTGCGGCACGGAGGACCTTTATGAAGCACAGAGCAAAGCGCAAAAAGCATAAGCCTAAAGGACATCACCGCAAATCTTCGGGAAAACATCACAGAAAACCGCCGCCGTATCACAGCCGTGCGCCGCCGCCCTCCGTATTGAATATTCAAAAAATATCAATACGGGGGAATAAAAAATGCGTTCAAAAAAATTTTTTCAACTTTTTTTCATTTTCGAGTTGCCAAAACGGCGACTTCTGCACTACCTATATGAAAGGGAAAACAGGACACCACTTTCGCAAGTGCGGAAGGAGGTGAGAAAATGAAAAATTCCAAAAAAAGCGAACAGCGCATACAGAATCAATTCGGAGCCTTCTGTACCCGTGTTTTGAAAAATGAAACAAGGTACATTCAGCGTGAACTTGGCAATAAGGCTATCAAGGAAAAATCGTATAATGAGCTTTCCGAAAAAGACCTCTACGAATTGGCAGCGTACGACAACTATTTTGACGGCGAACATTCCTTTGATGTTAAGGGAAAAGAAATAGTTGTTAAGGGCGATATGCTTGCGGCTGCTCTTGAAAAACTTCCGGCGGACAAGCGGGATATTATTCTGCTTTCATATTTTATGGAAATGACTGACAGGGAAATTGCAAGAGAGCTTGACACGGTACATCAGAATGTATCAAAGCGGCGAGCCCGTATACTGAAACTTATGCGCGACTATTTGGAGAAGGAGGGTTTTGAGTGGCCTCAAATGTGAAAAACTTACCGCTGTCGGTTATCATTGCCGCAATGGGCGGTGACGGACAGGCCTTGGGCGCTGTTCTCACTCACTACCGGCGGTACATACGCAGTTTGGCAACACGGACGCTTACAGACGAATACGGTAACGAATATTATTATGTTGATGAAGAAATGCGCCTGCGTCTTGAAGCCCGGTTGATTTACTGTATAGTAACCGATTTCAAAATCTTACCCGATTAAAAGCCGGCATTAAAGAGGTTGGGGGTGCGTTCCCTTTCCGCGCCCCTTTTTACCTCAATTATCGTTCTATCAAAACATATTCAAAATCGGGTATGTTTTGATAGGCTGATAATAGCTTAAAATAAATGTTCTTTGACAAAGAAAGCGCACAGGCGCAGTATAGACAGTCTTTCAACATTCAGTCATAGCAGAGCTTATACAGTAAATGCGCCACGATGGCAGGGGCTTAGATTATCAACTTCATTTTCCTTTATGCCGGAGCGAGAAACATTTTTACCGTAAATGCAGAATAAAAGGCAATTCTGCACAGCAATGACGCTATGATGAAATAATGATACTCCCGTCTTGAACGCGTCACTGCATTGGGCGGTTGCATAAGAACTATGCGGAGGGTGAAAGTCCCGTGAGCCGTGCCACCGGCTGTCAGACTGTCGTTAAACATTCATAAATATGTATGAGGTAAAAGACTATGAATGAGAATGAAAATATTAAAAAGGATAATGCGGAATTGGAACAACCGAAACAATATGATTTTGACAAAAACACCTTTGTAGTTAAACCTGTTTTCAAAGAAAACTCAACCGATACTTTGGGTACGGTTTTGCTCCGTCTTATGACGGACGGGAAATAAAACTTCACAAATTTTCAGAATACGGCTGACAGAACAAATAAAGCGCGGTATAATATTATTGGTAATACTGTTTATTTGACTGTCAAGAAAGGAGGACTTTATGAGACAGTCAAAAAATAAAAAAAGAGAGGTTACCGCAGCTTTGTATGTGCGTCTTTCCCGTGATGATAATTTGGAAGGCGACAGTTACAGTATAGGAAATCAGAAAAAATTACTAACCAAAATTGCAAAAGAAAAGGGATATACAAATCTCTTGATTTTTTGCGACGACGGTATTTCCGGCGTAACAATGGAACGCCCCGATTACATACGAATGATTGAAGCGATTGAGGACAACAAGGTATCAGCCGTATTTGTAAAAGACCTTTCAAGACTTGGCAGAAATTATATTGAAGTCGGAAAATTGACAGAGGAATTTTTGCCGGAGCACGATATAAGGCTTGTTGCAGTATCAGACAATATAGACACGGCAGAGGGCGAAAATGAACTTGCTCCGATTAAAAATCTCTTTAACGAATGGTACGCAAGGGACATTTCAAAAAAACGCCGTATCAGCAATAAGATTAAAGGCAGTGCAGGCGAGCCTATGGGATTGCCCCCGTATGGATATATGAAAAATCCCGACGGCAGCAAAAGCTGGGTTGTTGATGAAGAAGCCGCCGCTGTTGTCAGACGGATATTCAGTATGACAATGGACGGAATCGGACCTCATCAGATAGCGGATATTCTCGCAAGCGAAAATATCCTTATTCCCACAAGCTATTGGCAAAGCAAAGGCATTGGCAGACCGGGTGCGAAAAACACTTTAAGCTGTCAATGGAAAAGCTCAACAATCGTTTCAATTCTGACAAAACAAGAATATTGCGGTGATGTCTTGAATTTCAAAACCTATTCAAAGTCATACAAAAATAAAAAGCGCATAGTAAATGACCGAGAAAATTGGGTTGTATTCAAAGATGTTCACGAGCCTATTGTTGACCGCAGCGTATGGGAAACAATACAAGAAAGACGGAGCAGAAAAACACGCAAAAAGCAGAAATCGGACGGCGAAAAAAATATGTTTGCCGGATTGCTTGTGTGTGCTGACTGTGGCAGTAACTTATGGTATCACTTCAATCAGGCAAATCCCGAAATAGAGTATTTTAACTGTTCGGGATATAACAAAGGCAAACGAAAAATCTGTAACTCAACGCACTATATACGGGTTGATTTTTTGGAAAAGGTTGTACTTGGCGAAATCAGACGTTTAACAAAACTTGCAACGCAGTATGAAAGTGAATTTGCTAAAATTGTTATGGGACACTCCATAAAAGCAGCAGAACAGGAAAGACAATTAAAGCAAAAAGAATTACATACATTAAATGCAAGAAATGAAGAGCTCGACAATTTGTTTGAGCATATCTATGAGGACAATGTTTCCGGCAAGATAAGCGATGACAGATTTGCAAAACTGTCCGTCAAATACGAATCGGAGCAAAAGGAAATTACGGCACGCATTAAGGAATTGGAAACGGAACTTAACACCGAAAAAAGCAAAGCTGTAACGGCTGATATGTTTACGGCTTCTGTCCGTAAATATACCAGAGCAAGAAAACTTACTCCGAGAATGTTAAACGAACTGATTGAAAAAATTGAAGTACACCAGTCCGAAAAGATTGACGGTAAAACCGTTCAACAGCTCACAATTCATTATAACTGCATAGGCAATATTGAAATACCCGACCTTGAAAAGCTACCTGAAAACAATGTTTCGGTACACACAAGACAGGGCGTAGATGTTCATTTTGCCGCTTGCGCATGTTAAAAAGGCAATAAAAAACCGAGTGTCATACAAAACCTTTCAAGTTCTGTAAGAACACTCGGTATGGTGCGGGTGACAGGACTTGAACCTGCACGGTTTTGCCACTAGAACCTAAATCTAGCGCGTCTGCCAATTCCGCCACACCCGCATATTTGGTATTATAACAATGTTTTTCTGTATTGTCAATGGTTTGTTTCAACTTTTTAAAGTATTTCAAAAATTTTGTTTGGCAGAATATTATAAATTGTCAGAAAATTATATCCAAAACCAAAGCCGCCTGCATTCTTTGCAGACGGCTTTTTCGGCGTACTAAATGTTTGTTTTGATTGCTTCTGCATTTTCGTGAGACAAAAAGGCGGCTTCCATGACTTTCATGACACGAAGTGCCTGTTCCGGCTTGATGGTTAACTCTGCCTTGCCCTCAACACAGTCAAGCAGCTGGTTATAAACGACGGTCAGATTGTCCACGACATCGGTCGGTTCGGACAGCTCGATGGTCTCTGTGGAGTTCGGGTTTCTGGGCGCCATCGTCTTGGTCGGTCCTGCCTTGGTATAAACAATTTCCTCGTCCCATACGTTCTCCTTATCGATGCAGCGGACGATTCTTCCCGTGCAGTTCCAATCGTCAATGACAAGGGTGCCTGTCTCGCCCAGCACGTACCATCTGGGATGCGTGATGTAGTTGTTGGTCGAAACCTCAATATGTGCAGTCAGACCGCTTTCAAAGGTCATCGTCAGACGGAAGTTATCATCAACCTCCGGGTATTCGATGCTGTACATCTTACAAAAGACGTTGGTTACCTTTTCGGGAATCATATACATCATCTGGTCGATCAAATGTACACCCCAGTCCAGCATCATACCGCCGCCGAGGCGTTTGATGGTACGCCAGCCGGTCGGCATACCGCGCGAGCCCTCAACGCGGGACTCTATCACATAGGGCTTGCCGATAATTCCGGATTCCACCTGACGGCGCATCAGGACAAAGTCCCGGTTGACTCTGCGGTTCTGATCCACGGTAAATACGGCATCGCATTCCTTGCTGACCGCAATGATCTCTTCCAGGTCAGCCGAGGTGATGGTAACCGGCTTTTCACAAATGGTATGCTTCCCTGCGCGGAGCGACTCAATGGCAAGCTCCTTATGGGCGTCATTGGTGGTTGCGATGATCACAACATCGACATCGGGATCGGAAAACACCTCTTCCTTGGAAGAATAAACGTAATATCCCTGCTCTTTTGCAACATCGCATCTGCGCTGATCTAAATCAAAAATTCCTTTCAGTTTCATGCGGTCATAATCGACACGCATCACCTTTTCATGATGGCCGGCCATACCGCCGTAACCAATGATTGCTGCTGTATATTGTTTCATTACACCCACCACATTTCTCCGGCATTTTCGTAGATTAAAACTTCTTTCAAAAAGGCAACTGCTTTTTCAAGGCCTTCTTTCGGGGACATCAAGCCGTCCTCGTGCTCAATGCTGATTGCGCCGTCGTAGCCGGTCATTTTCAGCATACTGATGATATCATTCCAGGTCTTTTTATCGTGACCGTAGCCAACCGTGCGGAAACACCAGGAGCGGTGCGGAATATCGCCCAAAGACTTGGTATCGAGAACACCGTTCACCTTGCAGATTTCCTCATCGATTCTGGTATCTTTTGCATGGAAGTGATAAATTGCGCCCTTCAATGCGCGGATCGCTGCAACCGGGTCAATCCCTTGCCAGAACAAGTGGCTCGGATCAAAGTTTGCACCGATGATTTCGCCGACCTGCTCTCTGAGGCGCAGACAGGTCTCAGGATTATAAACCACAAAACCGGGATGCATCTCAAACGCGATATGCTTGATATGATGCGCTGCGGCAAAGTCGGCCATCTCCTTCCAATAGGGAACAACCTTTTCCTCCCACTGCCATTTTAAAATCTTGGGAAAATCCTCCGGCCACGCGCAGGTAACCCAGTTCGGATATTTCGATGTCTCACAGTCGCCGGGGCAGCCGGAAAAACCGACTACGGTATCAACCTCTAAGGCCTCTGCGGCCAAAATGGCATTTTTAAACTGATCGTGAAAGCTTTTTGCAATGTCCTTTTGCGGATGCAGAGGATTGCCGTGACAGCTGATTGCCGAAATTTCAATCTTATGATCCGCCAATTTTTTCTTATACTGTTCTACGTTTTCTGCACGACTCAGCAGCTCCTCCGGCTTTAAATGACAATTGCCGGGAAAACCGCCCGCGCCGATCTCAATCGCCTGCACACCAAGGCTTTCAAGGTAATCAAGCGCTTCATCAAAAGAATACTCACTCAGTACCGGGTTCATAACGCCAAGCTTCATTGTTTTTTCCTCGCTTTCATTGTAATTTGATTCGGGTTTCTATCTTGCCTTGATTATAGCACATTGTCATTTAAGATACTATCATGAATTTGCAGAAAAATATCAATTTTTTGTCTTTCTTACATTATTTTTTTAAAATTATTATTGACTTTAAAAAAGAATTCGTGTAGTATGAAAAACAGAAAACGAACCGATTGGCGGTGATCAAATGGAAAACTGGTATGAAGAACCGAAAAACATAGTCAACGGCGAGGAATGCCACATTATTGTCCATAAAAACATTTTGCCGGGTCCCATCATCTGTGCCTCGCCGCACGCGCATGAGTATATTGAGATTTTGTATTGCCACTCCGGAACGCACGAAATCATGCTGAGCTGGAAGCCCTATGTTTTCGGGCCGGGAGATATGGTTTTAATCAACTCCAGAGAGGTGCATCAGATTCGCGCCGTATCAAAGGAAATGAGCGATTACACCGTGGTACGCTTTGAGCCGGAGTTATTATACGCGGTCTATCAAAATTCGTTAGAATTAAAATATATGCTTCCATTTACTTTAAATGAGGCAACACCGCAAAAAGTATTCCATGCAAATGAGATTGCCGACACTTTTTTGCCGGATATCTTTACAGAGCTTTTGGATGACTATTGCAACCGTCCCTACTGCTATGACTTTGCGCTGCGCACCAATATATGCCGCATTTTTTTGTGGGTGCTGCGTTACTGGAACCGTATGGGAATTACCCTTCCCGAAAACGAAAATCAAAACCTGTGGAAGCAGTTTAAGGCCGTTTTTGATTATGTGGACCGCTGCTATGATCAAAACATTACCGCCGCACAGATGGCAAACTTATGTCATATGAGTTACAGCTATTTTTCCAGGATGTTTAAACAGGTCACACATCAGAATTTTCGGGAATATTTAAACTATACCCGCATCGCTAAATCAGAGATTCTCTTGGTGAACTCGGATCTCAGTATCACTGATATTGCGATGCAGACCGGCTTTACCAGCAGTAGCTATTTTATTCAGCAGTTTAAGGAGCTGAAAAAGATTTCACCCAAACAATTCCGGAAAAAATATATCTCGGTCAGCAGTTTCAATAAAGAGCTGAAAGCACCGTGACGCCACACTTTGACCCGCATCAAAAAAGCGCCGTCCTCTTTTACAAGAAGGATGGCGCTTTCGGTTTTTTAAGCCTTTATTCAGGATGCGTTTTTGATTTGCAGACGCAGGCGATCCGCAATCATAGCAATAAATTCGGAATTGGTCGGTTTTCCTTTGGAGTTTGCGATGGTATATCCGAAGAAGGAATTTAACACCTCGGTATCACCGCGATCCCAGGCAACTTCAATCGCATGACGAATGGCACGTTCCACTCTGCTTGGCGTTGTGTTAAAATCCTTGGCAACGGTCGGATAAAGCTCTTTGGTAATGGAATTGATAATATCAAGATCCTTTACCACCATCATGATCGCGTGTCTGAGATATTGATATCCCTTAATATGTGCCGGAATCCCGATTTCGTGAATGATCTCCGTCACCATGGTTTCAATGTCCTCAAAATCCTTTTTGGACGGCGCCTTTAACTCCGGGCGGAATTCCTTGATGCGCGGCTCTTCCTCTTTTACGAACATCTCAATCCGCGCAATCAGCGTGTCAAAATCCACCGGCTTTAGCATAAAATATTTTGCGCCGAGCGCAATGGTTTTTGCCGCGATGCTGTCGTTTAATACTGCACTGACTACCAAAACCTTCGGCACCTTGTTTAAACGGACATTCTTCAAACGCTCCAGCACGCCGAAGCCGTCTAAATTCGGCATCACCATATCCAGAATCAAAACATCGGGACTCGTCATCCTGATCTGGTTAATTGCCTCAAGGCCGTCATATGCATAACCCACAATTTCAATCTGCGGTTTTTGTTTCAGAAAATTACAAAGCACCTCAACATATTCGCGATTATCGTCTGCAATTACAACTCTGATTTTTGACTTCCCATTTTCCTGCATTTTTACGCACTCCTTTGTTTGTTTCAAAATTTTGTACCACGAATATCTAGATTATAAACTAAATTTCCAATATTTGTCAATAGATTTTAAAGAAAAAGTTGGTAAATTTTTACATTTTCTTTAAAACGGCGAACTTTTACCGTTTATTCATTCTTTTTCGACATCATTCTATAAAATATTATAATCCATATTTTGGAATTTGTCAATCAATTTGCATTATTTTCCCAAAAAATCCTGACCCGAAAATTCGGATCAGGATTTTTAAAAGATTGAAAACAGATTTTATCAATAAAAATGGCTATTCGATGGCGTTCGCCGTATCGGTTTCCTCCGCATCATCGGTATCAAGGATTCCGTCTACAAATTCCTTTGCATCAAACGGAGCAATATCGTCGATTCCCTCGCCGAGACCAACCAGCTTTACCGGAATATCATATTCATTTTTGATTGCAAAGACAATGCCGCCTTTCGCGGTTCCGTCCAGTTTGGTTAAGACAATGCCGGTAATGTCGGCAGCCTCTTTAAACTCTTTCGCCTGCTGTACGGCATTCTGACCGGTTGTGGCATCCAAAACCAGCAATATTTCTTTTCCGCCGCCCGGAAGCTCGCGGTCTAAGATTCGGTAAATCTTTTTCAGCTCTTCCATAAGATTTTTTTTGTTATGCAGCCGTCCCGCGGTGTCGCATAGCAATACATCAACATATTTTCCCTTACAGGCGCCAATGGCGTCATAAATGACCGCTGCCGGATCAGCGCCCTCCTGCTGTTTAATCAGACGCACGCCGGCACGGTCTGCCCAGACCTCCAGCTGTTCAATGGCGGCTGCCCGAAAGGTATCGGCCGCGGCAATGACGACTTCCTTCCCCTGCTGCTTATACATATTGGCAATCTTCCCGATTGAGGTGGTTTTACCGACGCCGTTGACACCGATCACCATTACCACGGCCGGCAGGCCGTAAACATTCATCTTGTTGTCAGCGCCGTCCATTAAAATTTCGGTCAGTATTTGTTTTAGTTCCTGCTTTAAATCCGCACTGTCCACAATATGCTTTTCCGATGCCGCGGTGCGCAGGCGTTCAATGATGTCCATGGAGGTATTGACCCCAAGATCTGCGGTAATCAACGCCTCCTCCAATTCTTCAAAAAGTTCCTCGTCCACCGTTTTAAAGGTCTTAATGACGGATTCAAACTTTTCATTGATCGAATCCCTTGTTTTGGTTAAGCTTTCTTTGATTTTATGAAACAATCCCATATAATTTTATGACTCCTTTTCCTGTTGTATTTCATCGATGTTGAGCGATAACAGTTTGGATATACCGCGCTCTTGCATGGTGACTCCGTAGAGAATATTCGCCGCCTCCATGGTGCCGCGCCGGTGCGTGACAACAATAAACTGTGTCTTATCGCTGTAATGCGACAGATAGTCCGCATAGCGGTACACATTTATGTCATCAAGCGCGGCCTCAATCTCATCCAGAATGCAAAACGGTGTCGGCCGTACATCTAAGATCGCAAAAAGAAGCGCAATAGCCGTAAACGCACGCTCACCGCCGGAAAGCAAGGTCAGGCTTTGCAGTTTCTTGCCCGGTGGCTGCGCCTCGATCTCGATGCCGCTCTCTAAAATATTTTCCGGATCCGTCATAGTAAGGTTTGCACGGCCGCCGCCGAACAAGGCGGCAAAAACGCGGTTAAAGTTCCGATTGATGATTTGAAACTGCTCTGCAAAGCGTTTTTGCATGATTGTCAGCATTTCATCAATCACACGCTCCAATTCCTTCTTTGCCTTTTCCAAATCCTTGGTTTGCTCCGTCAGAAAGTCAAAGCGTTCTTTTACATCTTTATATTCTTCAATCGCGTCAATATTGATATTTCCGAGTGCGCGGATTTGCTCCTTCAGCGTCTTGATCCGCGCCGATGCAGTGGAATAATCAAAATCATCCGCCGCCTTCATCGCAGCCGCCTCGCTGTAAGGCAGCTCGTATTCCTCCAGCAGACGGGTTACGATACCCTCGATCTCGTTTTCGTAGCGTTCCGCGCGGTTCTCCATCCGCTCCTGCTGCTGTGTCAGCCCGAAAATCTGCTCCTGAGATTCCTTGAGCGCCTGCTGCCTGATTCGGATTGTCTCTTCTTTTTGGGTGCGCTCATTACTCAGTAAATCCAGCTTTTGACGGTAGTCAGAAAGCAGTTTCTCTTTGGCTGCGGTATCAGCGCCAAGCGCCTCGATTTCCGTCTGCATGGCATGATTGCGTTCCCGAATCTGTAAGATCCCCTCGCTTTTTGCGGTAACCGCCAGCAATACCTGTGATTTTTCTGTGGTTAATCTTGAGATGCGATCGTTCTGCATCTCCATATCCTTTTGGATGGTGTTACGGGAAAGGTTCAGCTCCGTCAGCTTTGATACCAACTGCTCATTCTTTCCGGATAACTCCGAATATTCTTTTTGCACAAAGGCGATTTGCTTTTCCAGTTCTCCGCACCGGGCAGTGCAGGCTGCAATTTCCTTTTCCTTTGCCAGCTTATCGTCCTGAATATCCGAAAGCCGATTTACGATGCTCTCAAACTCCGTATTTAGCTGCTTTTCACCGGCCTCCAAGCCGTCCAAAAGGCTCTTATTGTGGGAAAGATTGGACTTTAATCGGATCAATTCGCCCTGCAGCGCTTGTGTTTTTTCGGTATTTTCCCGAATTGCCTGCTGTAATGTCCTTTGCTTTTCCATGAGCTTTTGATGCTCGGACTCATATTCTTTTACCGCTTTTTCTCCCGTTAAAATCGCGTCGTTTAAGGACTCAATTTCACCGGTACGGGAAAGAGAGCCGGTCGTTTTTAAGGCGCTGCCGCCGGTCATGGCGCCGCCGGCCTGGATTACATCACCGTCAAGGGTGACGATGCGAAACCGGTGTCCCGATTTTCGCGCCATCGCGATCGCATCCTCCATCTTCTCGCAGATCACGGTATTTCCCAAAAAATAGCTGACGATGTCGCGGTATGCGTGATCGCACTGTACCAGATCGGCGGCAACCGCAACAAAGCCGGGCGCATTCTTTGCGGCAGAATCCGTAAAATGCTTTGGCTTCATTGCGGAAATGGGAAGAAAGGTTGCACGTCCCAAATGCCGGGACTTTAAGTATGAAATTGCAGCCTTTGCATCCTCCTCCGACTTTGTGACAATGTTCTGATTTGCCGCGCCCAGGGCGGTCTCAATCGCGGTAATATAGGCCTGCTCTGTTTTAATCAGCTGCGCCAGGGGGCCGTATATCGTCGCGTTTGGGATCGCACCTTTTTGGTAAGCGGTCATTACACCGCGGACACCCTTTGCGTATCCCTCATATTCCCGCTCCATATCCATCAGCATTGATCGGCGCGATTTTTGCTGGCCAAGGCGCAAAAGTCCCTGGTTTTTTGCATCTTCTAATTTTTTCAGCGCTGCCTCGCTGCGGCTGATCTCCTCTGCAAGCTTTTCGGCAGTTTGCTTGCAGCGTTCCATTTGTAAAACACTTGCATCATGATTTCTTAGATTTTCTTCGTATTCCGAGAGGTATTCGTTTTTGTCCTTTGCCCTGCCGGAGCGTTCTTTCTCAATCGCAGTTTTACGCTGAGAAAAGTTTTCCGTCAGCACGTGTAAGTTTTCAATTCCGGCGTGCAGCGCATTGATTTTTGCGGTAAGCTCTACCACCTCCGCCTTCATGGATTCCAACACGCTGTTTTTTTCACTGGCGTCACGGTCTGTCTTTTTTGATTCCTCCGTGAGGGCATCCAGGCTCTTGCCGGTTCCGAGGTTTTTGGTATTCAGCGCGTCCAGCGTCTCCTTATGCTCTATGAGTAGGTTGTCTAACCGGTTTGCCTCTTCCTTTCCTGCCGCGATTTCCTCCTCCAGCCGTGTGATGTCCTGGCTGTTGTGTTCCATATCGTTGGTAAGAAGGCTGATGCGGTTTTTTTGTTCATGAATCAAAGAGACGGTTTTCTGATCCGATTCCCGATAGCTTTCTGTCTGCGCGTCATACTCCTTCAACGCATCATACATTTTGCCAATCTCTGTCTCGCTGTCCGTCAGTTCCGCTTTCATCCCGGCAATCTGCTCCGCAAGCAGGGCAATGTTACTGTTCAGCTCCTTCAATGCGGCCTTTGCTTTTTCGGCATTGATGACCGAAACCGTGATATCCAGCCCACGCATTTCATCGCGCAGCAGCAGATAACGTCTGGCTTTTTCGGACTGTCGCTCCAAGGGTCCCAGCTGTCCGCCAAGCTCCGTCAAAATATCCTCTACACGGGTCAGATTATCGCTGGTTTGCAAAAGCTTACGTTCTGCCTCAATTTTACGATACTTATACTTCGAGATTCCTGCCGCTTCCTCAAATATTTGACGGCGATCCTCCGACTTTGTACTCAGCACGCTGTCAATCTTACCCTGACCGATGATGGAATATCCGTCTCTGCCAAGGCCGGTATCCATAAACAACTCATGAATATCCTTAAGGCGGCATAACGTCTTATTGATATAATATTCTCCCTCACCGCTGCGATAGACGCGGCGCGTAACCGTGATTTCCGGAAAGTCCAGAGAGAAAAATCCGTCAGAATTATCCAAAACCAGGGTCACTTCCGCAAAGCCCAGCGCCTTTCTTGCCTCGGTTCCGGCAAAAATGACATCCTCCATCTTACTGCCGCGCAGAGATTTGACGCTTTGCTCACCCATAACCCAGCGGATCGCATCGGAAATATTGCTTTTGCCCGATCCGTTCGGACCCACAATCGCGGTAATTCCGGGATTAAAATCCAGATAAATCTTGTCTGCAAAAGATTTAAATCCCTGCATTTCAATACTTTTTAAACGCATAGTACCTTTTTCCTTTACTTTCGGGCCGTAAAACTGCAATCAGCCCTGCTATTCAACGTTTTATATGCATTGTTTGACACAATTAAATACATTATAGCACAAAGAAAAAAGGATGTCACGTATTTTTTTATTCTGTTTTTTCCTCTTGCGATACAGAATCGGACTGATTTTGATTTTGGTGCTGACAACCGGCCTGGTCGATCGTAGCATTCTCGGTATAAATCAGTTCGGAAATCGGTACAAACCGATATCCCTCGCTCTGTAGTTTTTCCAAAATTCCGGGCAGCGCCTCCGGTGTATGCAACGCCGCATTATGGAACAGCACGATAGATCCGGGCTTCACCTTATTAAGTACACGCTTGGTAATCTCGCCGGCTGACAGATCCTTCCAGTCTAAGCTGTCAACATCCCATTGAATGGTATAGCACCCACATTCGCGGACTGCCTGAACAACATCATTGTTATAATCACCGTAGGGCGCACGCAGCAGAGTGGGGCGTTTGCCGGTCACCTTTTCTATTTTGTCACTGCACGCATTGACCTCTTCCTTCATCTTCTCTTTCGAGATTTGCGTCATGTGCGGATGGGTATTGGAATGGTTCATGACCTCATGTCCGGCATCGGAAAGCGCTTTTACCGACTCCGGAAAGTTGTCAACCCAGTCCCCCACGACAAAAAAGGTGGCCTTTACCCCATATCGATCCATAATATCAATGAGCTGCTGCGTATCTTCGTTGCCCCAAGCTGCATCAAAACTAATCGAAATCACCTTTTCATCGCCCTTGTCAACACAGTAAATCGGCAAATCCCGCTGTGTTTTGGAAACGGTTACGGCGCGGTTCTGTCCCATCCATAAAAAAGAAAGCAAGGCGATCAGAGCCACCACGCCGATCCATATACTTTTTTTGCGGATAATCCAAATTCTCATAGATACAACCCCCTTTATGTTCCATGTATATATATGCAAAAAATGTTTCATTCATACAAAATGATGCAATGCAGAATAGCGATACCATAAATGGGATAAAATAGTTACGGTGATTGGCATGATTCAAATAGGAAATACTCTAATTTTAAACAGTGATGCAAGCGTTCCTGCCGCAATCAAAAGCTATGACGGATATTGTACCGTAACCTGCGGACTATCCACGCGCTCGACCATTACGGCCTCCAGCATCCTTGACGACGGATTCACGTACTGCTTGCAGCGCGGTATTTTTTCGCTTTGCGGAAAGGAGATTGCTCCGCAGGAATTCAAGGTAAAATGGCGTGAGAAGCCCGATGATTTATATCCGTATCTTGCCGCGGTTACACTGCTGCTGTTATGCGGCGTTTCTGTTGAGACATTTGCGTATTTAAAGTTCTAATTCCTCCGTTTTTGAATATACTTTATAGAACGATTATCCTCAAACGTAAACCTTGACAGGAGTGAATGATGTGGAAAATACTTATTTTGAAAACAATAAGGTCGAAATTGTCGGCGAGGTTTGTCAAAAGCCGGTTTTCTCCCATGTGATATACGGAGAAAAATTTTATTTATTTCGGGTGCGGATTCCAAGACTCAGCGAAAATTATGATACCATCAATGTGACAATTTCCGAGCGGTTTTTTCCGGAGATTGTTCCCGATCTCGGAGACTTGCTCCATATTGAAGGGCAGTTTCGCTCTTACAACAACTTTTCGGATACAGGGAACAGGCTGATATTAACCGTCTTTGCAAAATCGGTGGAGCGGGTCTATGAACCCATGGAATATCAAAACCCAAACCAGATTTTTTTGTGCGGCTATATCTGCAAACCGCCGGTGTACCGCACAACGCCATTTCAAAGAGAAATCGCTGACATTCTGCTTGCGGTCAACCGATTTTATAATAAATCCGACTATATTCCCTGTATTGCATGGGGAAGAAACGCAAAGTTTGCGCAGCGGCTTTCGGTGGGTACGCATTTAAAATTGTGGGGACGGATTCAGAGCCGCGACTACCAAAAAAGAATCAATGATGAGGAAACCATCACCAAAACCGCATATGAAATTTCGATTTCAAAACTGGAAATTGAAGAGGACAACGACAGTGACGACATTCTCTCTGATGTGATCGAATAAACAATTTATGACTGTAAAGCATAAAACGCCGCCCAAGGGGGATCCCCCTTGGGCGGCGTAATAATTTTGGAATCGGTTAGACGATTCGCTTGTTTTTCGTCACAGAGCGAATCACAAACAGCGTGCCAACGGTCAGCAGAATACCGATCGGAAGCAGAATAAATGCGTTTTGAATCCATGCAGCAAGCAGATAGATCACAAACGAGATCGCTGCAACAGTAATCGCATACGGCAGCTGCGTGGAAACATGGTTGATGTGGTTGGACTGGCTGCCTGCCGACGACATAATGGTTGTGTCGGAAATCGGAGAGCAGTGGTCGCCGCAAACCGCACCGGCCAGGCAAGCGGAAACACCGATAATCAAAAGCTCGCTGGTCGGGTCAAAAATGGCAGTAACGATCGGGATCAGGATACCAAAGGTACCCCACGATGTACCGGTAGAGAATGCAAGCACACACGCCACCAGGAAGATGATGGCAGGCAGGAAGTTTGCAAGACCTGCTGCTGCCGAATCCATCAGCATTTCAACATAGTTTGCAGCGCCGAGCAGCCCGGTCATGTTCTTCAGTGATGTTGCAAACGTAAGGATTAAAATAGCCGGAACCATGGCACAAAAGCCCTTCGGGATGCATTCCATTGCCTCTTTAAATGTTACAACACGTCGGATCATCAAGTAAGCAATCGTAAAAATCAATGCAATAATAACGCCCCATGGCAAGCCGATGGTTGCGTCCGTATCACCAAACGCAGTGATAAAGTCGCTGCCTGCAAAGAAACCGCCGACATAGATCAGACCGATAATCGCCATAACAACCAATACGATGACCGGGATTAAAAGGTCAATCACCTTGCCGTTCGGGTTTGCGTCCGTAATCTCAGCCTTTTCCGCATTATTTTTTCCGCTTGTAAACAAGTCGCCCTTTGTTACCGCATTAAACTCATGAAGCCGCATGGGGCCGTAATCGAATTTCATTAAGGTAAGTGCAATGATAAATACAAACATCAAAAGTGAGTAATAGTTATACGGAATCGCGCGGACAAAAAGCTCAATACCGGAATAGCCTGTCCCTTTGGTAAATTCAGAAACAGCAGCCGCCCAGGATGAAACAGGTGCAATCATGCAGACAGGTGCGGCGGTTGCATCAATGATGAACGCGAGCTTTGCACGTGAGATTTTGTGACTGTCCGTTACGGGCAGCATGACCGATCCAACCGTCAGACAGTTGAAATAGTCATCGATGAAAATCAAAACACCAAGGATAAACGTAGCAAATATGGCACCGACACGTGATTTAATATGGGTTTTCGCCCATCTTCCGAACGCAGCAGAACCGCCGGCCTTGTTCACCAATGCCACCAGCGTGCCGAGAATGACCAGGAAGATAAAAATACCTGCCGTACCGTTGATTGCGGCAATCAGGCCATCGTTCAGTACGGTATCGAGCGCAGCAACAGGATGCCAGTTGGTAGCCAGCAGACCGCCCAAAACAATACCTACAAAAAGGGATGAATAAACCTCCTTGGTGATGAGCGCCAGCGCAATCGCAACCAGCGGCGGCACCATTGCCCAGAAGGTTGCATAAAAATTGCTTGTCGGCTCTGCGTCCTCACCTGCTGCAAAGGCTGCCACACACGCAGTTAAGGCAAACAAGGCAACAAGAACGGCACAGAGATTTTTTTTTGTGAAAAACTTCATTTTTCTCTTTCCTTTCTTTTTCATAAAACAAAAAAAGCACGGGAGCAAATCACAATACGCTCTCATGCTTATACGCAAAAGTATAATTCCGATAGCGCTCCACAATTATAGTGACAGTGTGAAACATATTCTGCAACACACCAGTTTAAACACCCAGGTATTGATGCTTAAACTTCGGCGACAATTCCTTTCATAAATCCCAAATACCTTTTTAAAGGATTTACTACTGATAATTACCGCGCCTCTATCTTTTTTTGTATTTATTTCATGATGAATTTTATGCTACCATATAATTCCTTCGTTGTCAAGATCTATTTCGACTTTTTTCGGGCAGCTGCACCAAAATTATGGCGACAAACATGAGTATGCAGCCCAATATTTCACGTATTGTCATCGCGCCGCCCGTGATATTCCAGCCAAGCGCAACAAGAATCACGGTAGAAAGCGTCGCAAACACCGATTCAAGGCTCATGAGGATGGATGCCGATGTGGGGTCGGTGTACTTTTGTCCGATAATTTGCAGTGTATAGGCAACGCCGCATGACATAATGCCGGAATAAGCGATTGCGCCCCAGGCACCGCACAGCGGGGCAAATGACGGTTTTTCAAACAAAAGCGCCATAATAATATTGATGATTCCGCATACAAAGAACTGAATGCACGATAACTTTACGCCGTCAACCTTGGGTGAATAATGATCGACAACAAGAATATGACCGGCAAAAACAAAGGCACACATCAGTATCAGCAAATCGCCAAAGTTTAGGGCAAGGCTTGATTGAATACACATAAGGTACAGTCCGATGACTGCCATAAACACCGATATCAGGATAACCGGTCTTGGCTTTTTGCCGAAAAACAGGTTCACAATCGGGATAATCACCATGTACAGCGCGGTGATAAAGCCTGCCTTGCCGGGACTGGTATAAATCATGCCGGTGGTTTGCAATGTCGTTGCAATACACAAAAATACGCCGCACATGATACCGCCCTTGATCAGGGTTTTATCAATGGACTGCACGGACATTCCCCTTTTTCTTTTACCGCTGTCTAAAAAATAAATGATAGGCAAAAGCACCGTGCCGCCGAGCAGACTCCGAACGCCGTTAAAGGTCATTGGCGGGATCTGCTCTACCCCCTTGCTTTGCGCAATAAAGGAAACACCCCAAATCAGCGCAGTCAGCAATAGTATAAGATTACCTTTTAATTTTTGATTTCTCATGATGAAAACTCCAAATCTATCGTAGTCAGTGACCATCATAACAGATTTTTTTCCAAAAATCAACAAAAAATATTTTTACGATAAAATAACCGCAGCACTGCATATACGCAGCCGCTGCGGTTATTTTGTGTGCGCAAAAGCCGGTTGCCGAGACTTCGCCGTTTCAGGCGAAAATCGGATGATCCCATTTCGGCAAGGCTTTTTCAAGCCATTTTCTCTCTTCTACTGCTTTTTTCCCGGACAAAACACATACATTTTAGAAGTGTTTTGCAGCTGATCGAGCGCTTCACCGAAACGCTGAAAATGTACGATTTCGCGCTGACGCAAGAATTTGATGACGTCGTTGACATCCGGATCGTCGGAAAGACGCAAAATGTTATCATAGACAGCACGCGCCTTTTGTTCTGCTGCCAAATCCTCCACCAAATCCGCAATCGGGTCACCGGTAACCGCAAGCGCATTGGCATCAAAAGGCATTCCGTCTGCGTTGGCCGGATAAACGCCGCGGCCGTGGTTCATAAAATATTGCCCGTAAGAGCTGTTTTCAATCTCGTCCGAAGTTGCATTTTTTACAAGCTGCCGAACCAAAGTTCCGACAATCTCCAAATGGGCAAGCTCCTCGGTGCCGATGTCGGTCAAAAGCGCTTTGGAGACCTCGTCCGGCATGGAGTAGCGCTGCGAAAGATAACGCAATGACGCACCAAGTTCACCGTTCGGGCCGCCGTATAGTAAAAGTTTAAGTAGAAACACCATTTCTCAATACAGCTATCATATTGAGTTATTACTTCCAAAAAAATTAAATAATTTCCGGATCCCAAAACACAATGTTAAAAGTCCTCCCATTATCGCCTGTTTTTACAATTTCTTTAATGATGCTTTTTAGAACATTGTTTTTTTCTTCATTTGTAACTTCATCAGACTTTAGGATATCAGATAATTTTGAAATATTATCTTTAACCCTATTTGTTTTTTTGTCAGATTGTTCTATTTGAGTTTCGGATTGTTTTTCTTCTTCTAATAAAAGTCTTTTTAGTGCGTCTACTTCTTTTATAATTTTATTTTTATTCGCCTTATATTCTTCTATAGTATCTACACCATTCTCATAAGCATTTCTTACTCGTTCAAGTTTTTTGTCAGCCTCAGCAATCTTTACTTGTATGAGTTGTAGAGTGTTTGAAACAGGAGGTGCTTTTTCTTTTTTGTCGTTTGTATCAAATTGCAGTTGTATGTTATCAGAATCTAAAATCTCGCCAAGTTTGTCTGTAACTATTCGAGATATAACATTTGTACTGATACATCCATTACCCTCGCACAATCCTTTTGTCTTGCCTGAGCAATAATAAAATCCCCCACAGTTTGATAACACTCTACCACATTTACCACACCTGAGAATACCATTTAACCAAAAGGACATTCCTTTTTTCGGAGCTCTCATGCTTTTCTTATAATGCTCTTTGTTTTCACGAAGTTTTTGCTGCACAATATTCCACAGTGTATCATCAATAATTGCTTCATGCGTCCCATCCGAAATAATCAAATTCTTATTGTGGTAGTCCCTTGATGTTCTGCCAGTCGGATTCCATCGTATCTTGCCAATATATGTAGGGTTATTGAGCCAGTATTCAATCGTTCTGTTTTCGATTAAATTACCCCTATGAGTTCTAACTCCCAATGTATTTAGTTTTTTTGCTAAGGATAAAAACCCACTTCCGTTTGCGTAGCCAACAAATACATCTTTAAGAACTTCAGCTTCTTCAGGTATAACAACATACTCCCCATCCTTAACCTTATAGCCGAATGGTGCAACAGAAAGAACGCCTCCTCTTTTTGCTTTCTCGGTCATCCCTCGTTTTACTTCTTCCGAAAGGTTAATACTGTAATACTCATCCATTGCCTCAATCATAGCTTCAAACAAGATTGACATTTTATCATCACCTGTTGATTCGCTAATAGACACAACATCAATATTACATTGTTTTCTAAGCATTGATTTATAAACAACACTATCTTCTCTATTTCTTGCAAAACGACTGTATTTCCATACAAGAATAGAATTAAAAGGCGTAGGTTTGCTTTTCGCTAAAGCAATCATTTGCTTAAACCCTTCTCTTTTACCAACTGTTCTTCCGCTAATACCTTCGTCAATAAAAATGTATTGTTCCGGTAGGTAGTAATCATTCCTTTCAGCATAGTTTTGTATGGCTTTTAATTGACTGTCAGGGCTATATTCAACCTGATCTTCCGTAGATACTCGAATATAGGCGGCGGCTATTTTCATTTTATTCATCATCTCCTCTAATGAAAAACCGCCCTTATTTACATTAAATTATAACATATTTAATGCAAATTTACAATAGGGCGGTCTAAAATATATCATTTTATATAATTAACTACAACATTCTTTGTGTAGAATGTAGAAAACACTTTTTCTAATATCGCTTTTCTTTCTGGTAACTCTAAGTTTTTAATATCTTTTGTTTGTATATTGTCTTTGTTTTCAAACGAAATATTGACCGTGTACAATCACACATCACCTCGAAATTAATCTTTGTACATTACTATGTTTTACCCTACTACTTTATACCTACAACCTATGCCCTCTCGCTAATATATTCTCTATTAAATGAAAATTCTATTGTGATTTAGTAGTTTGTAATCAAAACCTCAATGTCCTTGCTTTTGTCGATTTTGTGGTAGTTACAGTTACTATAATCACAAGTCAGATAATGAACTTTGTACTTATCCTTCCACTTATCAAGCAAAGGATTGTCGTATTTAAGGTTATTACTCAAAGCAAATTTTATAGAATTTTCATTTAGCTTGTCCAACAGTTCCAATAGTTTTCTTTCGTGTTCTTCAGTCCAGCCACCCTGCTCATTATAAGCAGCCACACTGTTAAAATACGGTGGATCGCAATAAACGAAATCATTGTTATCAAAGTTGCTAAAATCAAAATCATCAAAAGATATATTCATAAAATGACAATCTTTGTTCTGCAAGGCTTCAACGAAATCTACAAACTTCTGTCTTAAGGTCGGATTAAAACTGCTTCGGTCTTTGCCGAAAGGCATATTGTATTCACCGTTTTTATTGAACCTGATTTGATTATTAAAGGCGTAACACAACAACGTATAGAACTTAATTGGTGTCTTTACGCCTTTGTTATAATCATCCCTAAGCGCCAAATAGCCTTCTCGATTCTCTTTTGTTAGTCCATATCTTTCTATGTATCCGTCAATTTTCGCAAGTAAAGTATCTATATCCTTTTCTTTGAAACAAGACAACAATTCTACTACCGGCTCTGATATGTCGTTATAAATAATGTATTCGGCATCAATATTGACACCTACATTAAACCCACCGCCAAACAAATCTACAAATGTATTAATTTTTTCTGGAAATAACGGTAGAATTTCTTTCAATAATTTGAATTTACCGCCCACATAGTTCAATGGGCTTTTGATATAATTTGTTTTCAATTAATTCACAGGAGAAACTCATGAGTTTTATGTGCGCACAACTCTTTCTCCTTTCAATATATTATTCTCTCTTTAAATCATTGTCAGAATCAGAATCTCAACTGAAATTTATTGGTTATGGCCCGATGCTGAAACTCGTTCCTTGTTGGTAAAAATCAAAATCACCCTCAATAAAAACATCATTTTGCTTTATGTATTTTTCAAACATGACATCGTTCATATTGTATATTTTGCCATTTTCGTCCTTAAGACCAAAACAAACTCCGCTGTTTAACCAGCCGACTCCTACGATTTTTAATTTCGAATGAAATGTCTTTGCTGGCATTTCAACTTTATCCCCAAAATAATCTCTTGTATAGCCAATCATATTTCCTCTGCCGTCAACATAATATCTCTTTGCTTTTTTCATGTTACCTCCTTTAATTTATGTGTTTTATCTTAGTATACACATTTTATTTATGTGACATATTTCTTATCAAATCCAGTAAATATTCATTATTTCCTAATATCCATTTATCGGCGGCGCCTATATCATTTTCGCATGAATCAATCCAAACATCCCAATTTCCAATCAAGTCTTTAATAAACCATTCATCATTCCCTCTAAGAAAGCATCTCCCTATAAATTCGCAAAGCATATCCCTTCTTGGATAAACTAACGTATAGGGGATGCAATTCTCTTGCAAGGCTTCCCTTACTGTTTTATGACTGCTTACAAACATATACGTTGCCGAATCTATATTTTCTTTAATGTGCGCAATATAATTATTAGGAAATTGAGGATTTCTTACTTTAATTTTTCTTTCAATATAATCATCTTTCCCACGATTTTTCATTTCATATTCTTCGTCTTTACGATATAACCAACTGAATCGACTACTATCGCTATCAAAAACCTTCAAACCCTTAATATTTTTCATTCGATTGTATGCATATGTCTTCCCTATTGCTGGGAACGCACTTATAATCATTTCACATCCTCCTTTAAGCTAAACGTATACGTGCCATCCGATTCGATCTTGTCCCAGTAATCATCTTTATCAATGCTCAAAGTAGTTACGTTTTTAAGGTAGTCGTATATTACAAGGACAGAATTTATCCTATCTCCCCATTCTTGTACGACAATCTTTGAAGGAGTGTTGACTGGGTTAGACACCTTAAAGTCGACCTTTCCAACTATCCACTCGCCTTTACAAGCAAAAACTTGAATGGAGTCTAAGATTATATTATTTTGATGAAGTTCAAATACTTTTTCATAGTGTTTCTCATGCCCCGGAACTCTCATTAATTTTGTTTGCTTTTCCATTTTGCCTGTTGCAATTTTTGCAACAACCTCTCAATTTCTGCCTCTTGGCGGTTGATGAGGTCAACCGTGCTTTTTGCTACAGGCATTGTTATATAAACATCAAATTCTTCTCCGTGTTCATTTATAATCTCCGAGTCAATCTCGTTCCAATACT
>JABLTO010061684.1_pt1 | contig 28650 bp, 25 predicted proteins | sample 7160091 | NCBI WGS metagenome assembly JABLTO01 (sample SAMN14651225, study PRJNA627086) | human gut metagenome | isolation source: feces | host: Homo sapiens
CCGAGGCCAGCGCAAAGTATTTTTCGCGACGTACACGCCCAACGGAAGTCCCCTTGGGGGGCGCCGCCGCGAAAAATGGATCAAACCTTATTCGCAGCCTGCGGGCCGCGAACTCTGCGAGGCTCTTTTGGGCGGCATTTCGTCGGCATTTCAGCTTGTTGAAGCAGCGCCCATTTTATAAGGCTCATTTTATCGTTTTTGCTTGACAGCTCGCACTCTTTATGTTAATATTTCATCAAGATCGACCGGATATTTTACTTCTATTACCCATTTATGTGTCCAAAAGGAGGTTATCATGCGCAGCTGGCTCAAATATATTTTTCTTTTGATCGGAACGCTGCTTGCCCTCTACATTGGGGCAGACATGAACTATTTTATTCCGTCCTCCGAGCTTGTCTACAGCGAGATCAAATACTGCACGTTCATACTCGCCGCTGTTATGACCGTCTGCACTGCCATGGTCATCTCCCAACTGAAAAAGCGGGACAAAAAAGACCCGGGCGACAAGGACGCAGACGACAAGTAATCACCCATTTTCACGCAAAAAACTTCCCTCCGCCCCGCGGCGGAGGGAAGCTTTTCTTTTTATCTCTTTATACCGTTTACCCGTAGTACGCCATCAGCATATCCACCACGGTGCCGTAGCTCTGGGTGCCCCGGGGGTCGCCGCTGCTTTTCAGGAAGGAATCGTACACCTTCTGGGCCGCGTCGTTGACGGGCCCCTCAAAGACCGCCCAATAGGCGGAGTTATCCCGCAGGTCCGCCACCACCGTGTCGGGCAGCAGCACCCGCACGGCCTGCCACGCCTCCGGATCCGCCCGGTACAGGGCGTTGGAGAGATAGGTAAAGCCCATGAGCCAGCCGGAGTAGCGATAAGCGGCGCTGTCCGCCGTGGTGGAGGCGGCGATGGCAATGAAGTTGCACTCTTGCTCCGAGGCAATGCCCCGCTGGTGAGCCATCTCGTGGGCAATGGTGCTGGGCAGATAGCAGGCGGGGCTGTCGATGTTCAGGTTGGCCTCGCCGGTAAAGGGAAAATAGAACCCCGTAAAGTCCATGGCGCTGAGGGCCGTGGAAAACCGCACCCCCTTGGGCACCCGGTCCTCCATCCGCAGGCAGGGAAACGCGTCGTACACGCCGTCGAACACCCGCACGCTGTGGGCAAAGATGTCCTCCCGGCTCTCGGCAAACAGGCCGTTTTCGTCCCGCCGCACCTGACCGGCACAGTCCGCCAGCTGCCGGGCGAAGTATTCCGTCACCCGGGCCAGCTCCTCCGGGGTGGACTCCCGGGCATACACGCCGGACTGCTCCTGGAAGGACTCCGCATAGTAGTTGACGCCCCACAGCAGGCTGAACCCGGCGTACACCGTCAGCACCGCGCACACCGCCGTCAGCGCAAAGCGATACAGCACCCGGCCCCGGCGGCCCTGATTCGTGATCAACCGCCGGACGGTGGCCCCCATCCACAGCAGGACCACTCCCGCCGCTATGGCGTACAGCAGCTCCGCCACGGAGAAGGACGCCCGGTAGCACACCGACGCCACCGCCCGCTCCAGAGGCATCACCACCTGGCGGCTGATCCAGTTCATCAGCCCCGGCACCGTCCGCAGGGCAAAATACAGACACAGCACCCCGCACACCGCTAGAAACCAGATGTGCAGGCCCCGGTGCCGCCTGAAAAAGGCCCTCATAGCTCCAGGGGCCGCCCGGTCAGATACATCACCGTCCGCAGGGCAGCAATGAGCCTGCCGCTCTCGTCCCGGATGTCCGTGCGGCTGAAGCCCATGTGGCCGCCCGTTTTCTCCACGGTGCCCACGGCGGTGAGCTTTCCCGTTCCCGCCGCGGCGGACAGGTACTCGATGCTGGAGGACACCGTAAACGTCACCTCCTGCCGCCGGGTCAGCAGGGCCATGCCCGCCGCCACGTCGGCCATGGTAAACAGCGCGCCGCCGTGAGGGGTGCCCCAGCAGTTCAGGCTGTCCGGGTGCAGCTCCAGCTCCACGGTGGCGGTGCCGTCGTCCACGGCGGTGACCTTCATATGATTATACTGGCTGAAGGGCTCCGCCCCGGGGCCCTCCGCCGAATGCAGCAATTTCTGCCTCAGTTCTTCGGTCATAGGTCGCTCACTCCGCCGCTGCCAGCAGCTGGCGGGTATATTCCTCCTTTGGATGGTCAAATATGTCCTCCACCGGCCCCTGCTCCACGATGCGGCCATGGTGCATCACCAGACACCGGTCGCAGATCTCGTAGACCACGTTCAGATCGTGGGAGATAAACAGATACGATATGCCCAGCTCCCGGCGCAGCCGGGCGATGAGCTGCAAAATCTGCGCCTGGATGGTCACATCCAGGGCCGACACGGCCTCGTCGGCCACGATGAGCTGGGGGTGCACGATCAGGGCTGCCCCGATGCACACCCGCTGCCGCTGTCCGCCGGACAGCTGATGGGGCAGCCGGTCCCGGCACTCCGGGTCCAGGCCCACCAGCTCCATGGTGCGCTCCACCCGGCGGGCGATCTCCTCCTTGCCGTACTTCCCGTAAATGCGCAGAGGCTCCGCCAGGATCCAGCCCACGGTGCGGCTGGGGTTCAGGCTGCTGGCCGGGTCCTGAAATACCATCTGCGGGCGCTTGGTGTAGTGGGTGATGGCGCCGGTATAGTCCGGCACAAAGCCCAGAATTGTCCGGGCCAGGGTGGTCTTGCCGCTGCCGGATTCCCCCACCAAACCCAGGATTTCGCCCCGGTGCAGCTCAAAGCTCACATCGTGCAGCACCTGCTGCCGCTTTCTGCGGCCCACGGTGCCGGAGGGCCGGTACCACACGTTCAGGTCACGGACCTGTAAAACCAGATCATCGCTCATAGCTTCCTCCTTGTGGGGATGGCGGCAATGAGCCGCTGGGTATAGGGGGCCTGGGGGTGGAAGAATATCTGGTCCACCGGGCCGGACTCCACGATGTGCCCCTTCTCCATCACCGCCACCCGGGTGCACAGCTTCCGCACCACAGCCAGGTTGTGGGAGATAAACAGAATGGACATGCCCCGCTCCCGGTTCAGGCGGCGCAGCAGCTCCAGGATCTGGGCCTGGATGGTCACGTCCAGAGCCGTGGTAGGCTCGTCTGCCAGCAGCAGCCGGGGCTGGGGCAGAATGGCCGCCGCGATCATCACCCGCTGGAGCATGCCGCCGGACAGCTCGTGGGGATACCGGCGGTACACGTCCTCCGCATCCGGCAGGTCCACGTCCCGCAGGGCCTGCAGGGCCAGCTCCCGCCGCTTTTTGGGCGGCAGGTCCGTGTGCACCCGCAGGCACTCCTCCACCTGGGGGCCGATACGCATGGTGGGGTCCATGGCGCTCATGGGCTCCTGAAACACCACACAGATGTCCCGGCCCTGGATGCTACGCAGGGTGTCGCCGCTGCTGGTCAGCAGGTCCCGCCCGTCCAGCAGGATCTGCCCCCGGAACGACGCCTGCTCCGGCCGCAGCAGGCCGGAGATCATCATGGCGGTAACGGTTTTGCCGCTGCCGGACTCGCCCACCAGCCCCACGATCTCGCCGTCGCCCACCGTCAGGTCGATGCCCCGCACCGCCTCGTGGTCCGACCCATGGAACTGCACATGCAGATCGCGAATTTCCAGCATACCGTCACCTCCCCCATTGCTTTCGCTGGAGCCCCTCGCCCAGCAGGCTGACGCCTAAGATCAGCAGCACGATGACGCCGCCCACCGTCAGCATATACCAGGGGGCCCTGGCCATATAGCTCTGGGACTCAGACAGCATATACCCCAGAGACACGTCCGGGGGCTTTACACCGATGCCCAGATAGCTCATGCTGGCCTCCGCCAGCACGGCGTTGTTAAACCCAATGACCAGGGTAGGCAGAAGCACCTGCCGGGTATTGGGCAGAATATGCAGAAACATAATGCGCAGGTGCCCCGCTCCCATGAGCCGGGCGCTTTTCACATAATTCATCTCCCGGTGCCGGGCAAACTCGCTGCGGATGACCCGGGCATAGCTGGGCACAAAGGCAACGCCCAGCGCCAGAATGACGTTGTACTTGCCGAAGCCCAGCAGGGAGATGAACACCAGAGCCAGCAGGATGCTGGGAAACGCCGTCACCGCGTCGTTGATGCGCATCAGCGCCTCGTCCAGCCAGCCGCCGAAATATCCGGTGAAGGCCCCCACCAGCGTTCCCACCGCCGCGCCGATCACCACGGTGGCGGCACTGATGAGGAAGGTGGTGCCGGCGCCGGCCAGCACCCGGCTGAAAATATCCCGGCCGAAGTTGTCCGTGCCGAACAGGTGCCGCAGGCATGGGGCCGCGAACTTTTCACTGCCGGACATGGCCGTGGGGGGATAGGGGGTCCACACGCAGCCCAGCAGCGCCAGAGCCGCCATAAGCCCCGTCAGGACCAGACCCGCCCGCAGATAGTGATTCTTTTTTTCGTTCAGCAGCAAGGTAGGTCCCTCCCCTCTATTGCAGCCGCAGTCTCGGGTCCAGCCGCTGGTTGATCAGGTCCGCCAGCAGATTCACCAGCACCACCCAGAACGCCACGATCACCACCACCGCCTGCACCACGGGATAGTCCCGGTTGGCGATGGACGTCAGCAGCATGCGGCCCAGGCCCGGCAGGGAAAACACCTGCTCGATAACCACGGAGCCCGCCACAATATCCGCCACGGTCATGGCCAGAAATGACACCACCGGCCCCATGGCGTTGCGCAGCACATGGCGGTACAGGGTAGCCCGGTCGCTGTTGCCCCGGCTGTGAGACGTGCGGACATAGTCCTTTTCCATCTCCGACAGAATGGATGAGCGCAGCATCTTCACGGTCATGGCCACCCTGGGCAGGGCGATGGACACGGCCGGGAACAGAAAATACCACAGGCTGGCACCGAAGTTGTCGCCGGGAGAAACGTAGTTTCCCGGCACGAACAACCGCAGCACCAGACCAAACACATACGTCAGCAGGATGCCCGTCACAAAGGCCGGGATGGCCATGAGCACCTGGTTCACGCTGGTCAGGGCCTTGTCCATCCGTCCCCCGGCGTGGCGGGCGGTGAAAATGCCCAGGGGGATGGAAAAGACCAGGATCAGCACAAAGGACATCCCCGTCAGAAGCCCCGTCACCGGCAGCTTTCCGGCCAGCATGCCGGATACCGGCATTTTATAGCTGTACGACGTGCCGAAGTCCCCGTGCAGGGCCCCCAGCACCCACTGAACGTACCGCTCCAGGAACGGACGGTCCAGTCCCATTTCCGCCCGCAGGGCGGCGATGCGATCCGGCGTGGCCTCGGTGCCCAGCAGCTTCACCGCCGGGTCCCCGGGGATCACCTGAAACGCCAGAAAAGCCAGAAAAGAGACGATGACCATGGTCAGCAGCATCAGTCCGATCTTCTTGGCCGCATATTTCATGGTCATCGCCTCTTTCAATTCAGTATAACGTTACTGCTGGGTCAGGTACACGGTGGACAGGTCCAGCACATAAATGGGATAGAACTTCAGGCCGCCCAGGTCCTGGCGCATAGCCACCAGGTCGCTGAGGTCCTGGATATACACATTGGCGGCAGTGTCCGCCAGCATGGTCTCCATCTGTTTGTACAGATCCGTCTGGGTGGCCTCGTCCGTGGCGTTGATGGCCTGCTGGAACAGGGCGTCATAGGCGGGGTTGCTGTAGTTGATGAAGTTCTTGGCATAGTCGGAGGTGAAGCGCTCCAGCATGGCCCGAGCGGTCATGTTGGCTGCGTCCACGCCCACCACAGTGGACTGGAACTGGCGGCCATTATAAATGGTATCCAGCCAGGTGCTCCACTCCACAGGCTGAATGGTCACCCTGATGCCCGCCTCCCGCAGCTGCTCGGCCACCACCTCGGCGGTGTCCATGTGGGGCTGATAGTTATTGGGCACGGAGATGGTCATGTCGAACCCGTTGGGATAACCGGCCTGGGCCAGGAGCTCCTTGGCCTTTTCCACGCTATGGGGATACTTATCCACCAGCTCCGGCAGGAAATACTTGGTAAACGCGGGATAGATGCTGCTGCCCACGGCGGTGCCGTGGCCGTCGGCCACCATATCCATGATGCCCTGCCGGTCGATGGCATAGCACAGGGCCTGGCGCACCAGCTGGTTGTCAAAGGGCTTGGCCTGGTTGTTCAGATAGATGGCCTGCACCAGGTTCATGGTGCCCTCCAGCACCTTGAAATTGCTGTTGAGCTGGGCCGCCTGGGCAGAGGTCAGGTGGGCGCACAGGTCGATGGACGAGCCGTTGAGGTTCATCACCAGGGCGTCGGCGTTCTCGCAGATCTTATAGGTGACCTTGTCCAGCCACGCGGGGGTGCCCCAGTAATCCTCAAAGCGCTCCATGATGAAGTTCTCCTGGGGGGTGCGGGACACGAACCTGAACGGGCCGGTGCCCACAGGGGCGGTGGCCTGGTCGGCATAGCCGGCGGGAATGATGGCCGCCGTCATATAGCTGATGAACTCCAGGTCCCGCTGCGCGATGGTAACGGCAACGGTCTTTTCGTCCAGGGCCTCGACACTCTTGACAGCAGAAAACGCCGCTACCAGAGGCTTTTCCTGACCCTCCGGCACAGCGGCGCAGCGATTGATAGAGTATACAACATCCTCTGCGGTCACTGTCTGGCCGTTGTGGAACTTCACACCGTCACGAAGGGTGAAGGTGTACGTGGTCCCATCCTCGGACAGCTCATATTTCTCCGCCACAGCGGGGATCATTTCGCCGTCAGAATTGGGCTTTACCAAGCCCTCGAAGATGTTGAACAAGACCTCTCTGGTTCCTGCGGCCACCGTCTGGTGGGGGTCAAGACTGTCGTCCAGGTCCTGGGCGATGCCAACGGTGATCTCGCCACCCTTGACCGGTTCGCCCGTCTCGCCGTTATTTCCTTGTCCGCCGGGGTCCTTGCTGCCGTCTCCGCATCCCGGGAGTACGGCGCCGACCATTACCAGCGCCAGGAAAAGAGCCAATAGTTTCTTCTTCATAGCTTTCTCCTTTTTTCTTGCCGCGACCTTGGCGGCAAGCCAGAAATAATGGTGTCGGACAGCGGCGCGGACAAGCGCGGCTGTCCCTATTCAATTGTCGAAGTGGACTGTACCACATTTTCCCGGCAATTGCAAGGGTTTTTTCCCACTTTTTTGTGGGAATGTGAAATATTTATCCATCACTGTCCGCACTCGGCAGGCGGATGTATCTCTCGGGCAGTCCGGCTTCGGGGCGGAAAATCTCCGGGAGGGGCAAATTCCCCCTTGTCCGGCTTGACCTTTTTCCGGGAATATGATATGATGCATTGCCAATAGCCCTCCAAAAATGCACGGATGGCTTTTGAAAACGACATCAAAGGAGTATTTACCCATGAAAAAGTTTCTCACTATGCTGCTGGCCCTGGTGATGGTCCTGTCCCTGGCGGCCTGCTCCTCCCAGAAGGGCGGCGACGTCAACGGCGGCTTCCCCGTCAGCGCCGTGGACCTGCTGACCGCCGTGTGGAACGCCTATCCCGAAAGCGAGAAGTTCCCCGTGGTGGGCGGCAGCCTGGATAAGCCCGTGGACGATGCCCCCGGCACTTTCCCGGTGGACGATGCCGACGATCTGGACTATATGCTGCACTTCCCCGCCGACAAGGCCGATCTTATTGACGACGCCGCGTCGCTGACCCACATGATGAACGCCAACAGCTTTACCTGCGGCGCGTTCCATGTGAAAAACAGCGCCGACGTCTCTGTCGTGACCGACGCTCTGCGCCAGAATGTCCAGAACACCCAGTGGATGTGCGGCTTCCCTGACAAGCTGGTGGTCCTCACCTATGGCGAGTATGTGGTGGCCCTGTTCGGCGCCGACGACCTGGTGGACGACTTTGTCAACACCATGACCGCCACCTACACCGGCGTCCAGACCGCCTGCGACGAGCCCATCCAGTAATCCGCCGCAGCCATGCTGTTTTCCAGTCTGCCGTTTCTCTTCTATTTTCTTCCCTGCGCCCTGGGGCTTTATTTTCTGGCCCCAAGGCGGCTGAAAAATGCCGCTCTGCTGCTGTGCAGCCTGGTGTTCTACGCCTGGGGCGAGCCCCGGTTCGTGCTGTTCATGGCCGCCGCCATTTTACAGGGTTATGCCGCCGCCCGGCTCATGGAGCGGTATCCCGCCCGCAGGCGGCTGCTGCTGACCCTGTCCGCCGTGCTGAGCCTGGGGCTTCTGGGCTACTGCAAATACGCCGACTTTCTGATCTCCGGCTTCAACGCCGTCACCGGCCTGTCGGTGCCCCTGCTGCGGATCACCCTGCCCATCGGCATCAGCTTCTATACCTTTCAGATCCTCAGCTATGTCATCGACGTATACCGGGGCGACGCCCCCGCCCAGCGGAGCCTCATCGACCTGGCGGCGTATATCGCCATGTTCCCCCAGCTGGTGGCCGGGCCCATCGTCCGCTATACCGATGTGGCTCCCCAGCTGCAAAGCCGCACCCACACGGTGCAGGATGCAGCCCTGGGCGCCCGGCGGTTCGTGCTGGGCCTGGGCAAAAAGGTGCTGCTGGCCAACGTCCTGTATGAGCTGGTGACGGTGTATCAGCAGAGCGGGCAGAAAACCGTGCTGCTGACGTGGATGTACGCCGCAGCGTATATGATGCACGTTTACTTCGACTTCTCCGGCTACAGCGACATGGCCATCGGCCTGGGCCGGATCATGGGCTTCCGCTTCGCCGAGAACTTCAACTATCCCTTTATCTCCGGGAGTCTCACGGAGTTCTGGCGACGCTGGCACATCAGCCTGGGCTCCTGGTTCCGGGACTATGTGTATATCCCCCTGGGCGGCAGCCGGGTGCGGCTGGGACGCTGGGTGCTGAATCTGCTGGTGGTATGGGGCCTGACGGGTCTGTGGCACGGAGCCGCCTGGACCTTTGTGCTGTGGGGCCTGTATTTCGCCGTATTTCTGCTGATGGAAAAGCTGTTTCTGGGTCGGTTGCTCCGGCGGCTGCCGGTGCTGCGGCACGTTTATGTGCTGACGGCGGCGTTGTTCAGCTTTGTGCTGTTCGACGCATCCTCCCTGTCCGCCGCCATAGGCGCCGCCGGGGCCATGCTGGGCCTGGGGCACCTGCCCATGTGGGACGGCGGCACCCTGTACTACCTGCACAGCTACGCCCCGGTGCTGCTGGCCGCTGCCGTGGGGTCCACGCCGCTGCCTGCCGTCCTGTGCCGCCGCATGGCCGCCGGACGGGCAGGCCGTGTGCTGGACGCTCTGGAGCCCATAGCGCTGCTGGCCCTGCTGGCCGTGTGCACGGCGTTCCTGGTCAGCGGCTCTGCCAACCCCTTCCTGTATTTCCGGTTCTGAGGAGGTGCACATGAAGACCAAGCAAATCATCACCGTGTGCCTGCTGGCGGCGTTTCTGGCGGGCTTTGGCCTGTGGTCCGTTCTACGGACGCCGGATGCCGTGTCCCAGGCGGAGCGCCGCCCCCTGGCCCAGCGGCCGGCGTTCACCGCGGCGGGCTTTCTGTCCGGCAAGTTTTCCGACGCTCTGGACGATTTCGCCGCCGACCAGTTCCCTCTGCGGGAGCAGCTGCGGACCCTGCGCTCTCTGGTGTCCTATGACGTGATGGGGCAGCGGGACGTAAACGGCGTGTACCTGTCTCAGGGCTACGCCGCCAAGCTGGATTTCCCCCTGAATACCGCCTCCGTGGAACGGGCGGCGGACCGGTTCCGGTATGTGTACGACACATACCTCTCCGGCACCGACACCAAGGTCTATCTGTCGGTGATCCCGGACAAGGGATATTTCATGGCCCCGTCCTCGGGACGGCCCTCCATGGACTATGCCGCCCTGGTGTCACAGCTGCGGGAGAGTACGCCGTATATGACGTATATCGACCTGTTTGACCTGCTGACCATCGACGACTACTACCGCACCGACGCCCACTGGCGGCAGGAGCGGCTGGAGCCGGTGGCCCGGCGTATCGCCGCCGCCATGGGGACGGACGCCGGCGCCTCCTATCGGGAGGTAACGCTGGAGCGTCCCTTCTACGGGGTGTACTCCGGCTATGCGGCCCTGCCTCTGGCAGGCGAGAGCCTGAGCTATCTCACCAACGACACCATCGACGCCTGCCGGGTCACCAATTACGAGACCGGCAAAACCGGCCCTGTATACGACCTGGATAAGGCCGCAGGCAGCGACCCCTATGAGCTGTTCCTGTCCGGGTCCGTGTCCCTGCTGACGGTGGACAACCCCAACGCCCGGACGGATCGGGAGCTGGTGATCTTCCGGGATTCCTTCGGGTCCAGCCTGGCCCCTCTGCTGCTGGAGGGCTACAGCCGGGTGACCCTGGTGGATATCCGCTATCTCTCCCCGTCCCAACTGGGAAATTTCCTGACCTTTGACCGCCAGGACGTATGGTTCCTCTACAGCACCTCCGTGCTGAACAACAGCAGCACGCTGAAATAATTTTGTATGGGAGGTCTTTGACATGTCCATCCAAACCAACCCCGATCTGCGGCGCAGCGTCATCTATGAGCTCTACGTCCGCAGCCACACCCCCCAGGGCACCTTCCGGGCCGTGGAGCCGGACCTGCCCCGGATCCGCGCCCTGGGCACGGACATTCTGTGGCTGATGCCCATCCACCCCATTGGCCAGGAGAACCGCAAGGGCTCCATGGGCTGCCCCTATGCCAACCGGGACTATCGCACCGTGAACCCGGAATACGGCACCCTGGAGGATTTCCTGCACCTGGTGGACGCCATTCACGACAACGGCATGAAGTGCATCATCGATGTGGTGTACAATCATACGTCCCCGGACTCCACCCTGGTCCACCGGCACCCGGAGTATTTCTACCGCAGGCCCGACGGCAAGCGCGGCAACAAGGTGGGCGACTGGACCGACGTGGTGGACCTGGACTATGACGTCCCCGGACTGTGGGACTATCAGATCGAGTCCCTGTGCTACTGGGCCCAGTATGTGGACGGGTTCCGCTGCGACGTAGCCAGCACTGTCCCCGTGGCCTTCTGGAAGAAGGCCCGCCAGGCGGTGGAGCGGGTACGTCCCGGGGCTATCTGGCTGGGTGAGAGCGTTCATCTGGACCACATTCTGGCCTTCCGCCGCCAGGGGTTCTATGCCGCCACGGATAACGAGCTGTACGATGCCTTCGACGTGCTGTACCCCTACGATATCTGGCCCCTGTATGAGGGAGCCACCGGCGGTGCCCTGCCCCTGAGCCGGTATTTCTCCGCCCTGAATTTCCAGGAGCTCAGCTTCCCCACCTGGTACAACAAGCTCAGCTGCCTGGAAAACCATGACCAGCGCCGTGCGGCGGAACGCTTCCCCAACCGGGACAGCCTGTTGGCCTGGACGGCCCTGTGCTACTTCCAGAAGGGCACCACCCTGCTCTACGCCGGGCAGGAGGTCTCCGCCGCTCACACGCCCTCGCTGTTTGAGCGGGAGCCCATCGACTGGACCGCCGGGGAGGACCTGTCGCCCCTGCTGCGGCGGCTGTACGACATCAAAAAGCGCCTGCCCACGGACGCGGTGTTCCATGTGGACGCCGACGACGCCCAGGGCATAGCCGTGGCCTTCTATCAGGATGGGCAGCACCTGGCCGTGGGCGTGTTCCCCCTGGCGGGCCGTCCAGGTACCGTGTCCGTCCCCCTGGCCGACGGCAGCTATGAAAACGCCCTGACCGGCGAGGCCGTCACGGTGCAGAACGGCCGCCTGACCGTCTCCGCCCCCGTGATCATCCTGTAAATGCATTTCCCCAACGAAAACCCGGAACGGCCTGGCCGTCCCGGGTTTTCCGCTTATTCCTCGTCTATATACTCCATCACGTCCTCCACGCGGCATTGCAGCAGGCTGCAGAGCTGGTTGATGGTGTGGGTCGATACGTTGTCGCCGTGCTTCATGGCGTAGAAGTTGGACAGCGGGAAGCCCAGCTTCCCCAGCCGGTACGAGGTCACGCCCTTTTCCTTCATGGTCCGGAACAGCGGTTCATAGCTTATCATTGGCAGACACCCCTTTCGTACCAAACAGTATAAAAACTATGTACGGATTCTGATATCTGCTATAATTCATATATACGGATATTGACACATATCGAATTGATATGATATACTACGAGCAGTCTATTTCACGCGATTCTGAGAGAAAAGGGGGATGTTTTGTGAATGAATACATACAGGCCCTGCCGGGTATTCTTTTTTGGGTAGTGCTCTTTGTGGTCCTCAGGGTAACAAGAAAAAAGCGTGAGGAAGCCAGCAGGCGTCCCAAAAACGCCGCACAGCGGAAGCTCGTGGATGATGTCATCGCCACCATTGAGCGAACGGCCCCTGACTTTGACGGGGCCGCTGTGTATCACTCCAGCAGCAAGAAAAGATCAGCAAGCGGTTCGTATGGTGGACATATTGCTTTTCGGTCCCTATGTGGAGGCCGATTCGAATACAATTTTGAATCTCATGGATATGTCGTCAGTGAAAAAATGGCAATGACTCTGGCTTCTGAAATCACAAAGCGCTTTGGCGGCGAATACCGTCCCATTACCCGCTATATAGGTGAAGGTGATTATATTACCATCGGATACGCTGTTATCAGCCCTCGCCAGCTTGCCGAGGAGCGGGAAAAGCAGCGCCGCAAAGACAGCCTGAAACGGCTTTAAGGGGGAAATACAATGCAGCTGATTCAAATAGATTCTGTAATTAAGATGTATATAGGCTCAGGATATATCCCGCAAAATTATCCGCTTCCAGTACTCGTTTTCGTGGACGCGGAAACCGGCGTCGTCTATTTCAACGGCATGTATCCCCGCTACGATGCCAACGGCCGGATCATGGTGATTCCCAAGGACCAGCTTCCGGCTATCATCGCCCAGGCCAAAGCTCGGGCTGCCGACGCGGCAGGTGTGGGAAGAACGTCCGATATCACCCAGGTCTGACACTCACTCCCGGCGTGCAGCACCCGGGAAAGACTTGGCTCTTTTTTTGACAAGCTGAAGCGCCGCGAAGCATTTGCTTCGCGGCGCTTTTTGCTTATTCAGATGGTCGGCGTGCTCAGGGCAGCATAAAGCCGCGCAGATACTCCAGGAAGGAGGCATAGCCGGTGAAGAACTCATTCATGGTGCGCTTGAAGGCGCCGTACTGGTTGAACTCGGAGACCTGCAGGCCGTCCTCAAAGTAAACGGCCCGATACTCCGGCAGCTTGTCCAGCAGCTCGTCCACGATGTACTGGGGGACCTCTTCGTTGATGGTTTCGTGGATGGGCAGCCTGGCGCCGTTCATCCGCCGCCACCACAGGGGGTTGATGGTCATCAGAATATCGCCGCCCAGGAAACGGCTCCACAGGAAGTGGCTGTTGTTGTTGGCCACCAGCAGCTTCAGGCGATAGCCCCGCTGCTTGTACAGCTTGTAGACCTTCTTGAACAGGGCCTCGCCGCAGCAATCCAGATATTCCTGGGTGATGGGTACCTCCCGCTCAGCCACCAGGGCCTTCATATAGTCGTCCAGGCGGCCGGTCATGATGGTGCAGCTGCAATGCACGTCGTCAATGGACTTGCCCTCGGCCTCCCGGCGCTTCAGGCCGCGCTCCACGGCCTCGGCCACGGCCACGGCCTGGGGGATACCGAAGCAGACGGTACCGTTGACGGAGATGCCCCGATAGGCGCACTCCTCCAGAGCGGGAATGTCGGCGGTGGACACGGGCATCTTGATGAGAATGTTCTCATTCAGCGCGGACAGCTCGGCGGCGTGGGCCACGGTCTTTTCCGTGCTGCGGTAGAAGCGGGGGTTTACCTGCATGGCCTGCCAGCCCTTGACGCCGCCGCTCTCCCGGAACATGGGCAGCAGCATGTTGGAGCCCTTTAGGGCGGCCTCCTTGGACAGGGCCCAGCAGATCTCCTCATCCGTGGCGTCGGGCATTTCCACATGGATCAGGGCATTGAGCCGATCCTTCCAATCGGCCATCTCCTTGCGCAGAACGTTGCCCACGATGACGGGGTTGGAGGTGGCGCCGGTGGCGCCGTGACGCAGGGCCAGATTCAGATCCGCCACGCCGCAGGAGTCGTTCCAAAGCAGCGTCTGGGGGAAGCGCTCCGCCGCCTCCTGCAGCGGGCTTTCATAGGTTTTCATGATGTGTGCTCTCCTTTTCCATAAAAAATGCCGGTGGCGGTGTCTGGCCGCCTTTTCTAACACAAAAATAACATCATCGCATCTTCTTTGCAAGAAGAAACAATAAATAGCTCAAAATACTGTTATATATACCAGATTATTTGATCTGTTTTTGTGATAAAGGCACAGAAAAGCAGCCGCCCCGGCACAGGGGCGGCTGCTTGATTTGATTGTATATGTGCGCTTACAGCACGGTGACACCACCCTGGCGGGCGGCGGCCATCACGTCGGGCTCCGGTTCCTGTTCGCAGATCAGCACGTCGATATCCTCCATGCGGGCGAAGGTATAGGGCAGATTGCGGCCCACCTTGTCGCTGCTCATCAGCATGATGACCTTGTGCGCCTTGCGGACGATCTCGGTTTTGATGCTGGCCTCATAGGGGTTGCCGGACGAAAAGCCATTTTCCACCGAATAGCCGGAGGTGGCCATGAACGCCACGTCGATATTGATGGAGCGCAGGTATTCCAGGGTCAGATGCCCGGAACAGGAGATGGTATTGCGGGACAGGCTGCCGCCCAGCAGAGACACCTGGGGCATGGTGGTGCGCATGACGATCTCCATGGCGATGTTGGGAGCGGAGGTGAACACCACCAGATCCTGATCGGGGATCCTGCGCACCAGGGTCATCAGCGTGGTGCCCGCATCGAAGAAGATAGAGCGCTTTTCCTCCAGAAAGGGCAGCGCCTTCTCGCAGATGATGGTCTTGGCCTCTACGTTGGAGATCTCGCGCCGACTGTAAAGGTCCTCTGCCTGGGTGGCAGGGGGGGTGCTGTTGATGTAGGCGCCGCCGCGGACGCGGACTAGGAAGCCCTCCTCCTCCAGCGCAGCCAGGTCGCGGCGCAGAGTCATCAGGGACACATCGGGATTCTGCTTGGCCAGATCCTCAATGCGGGCGCTCTTGTGTTCGGAAATATAAGCCTTGATCTGGCTTCGTCGTTCGTTTTTCATGATTGTTGCACTCCTGCCTCCGGAGAAACGGCTGCTGCGCCGGACCTCACGGACATTCTTTCTATCCCAACAGATGCCCGTTCGGACAAGACCCGAGAAACAGGGCGAAATGTTCACTTCGTTATTCTATTCCATTGACGTTATTTTGTCAAGAAAAAAAGGCAAGAAACCGTTTGATTGTTCGCCTATATGAAAATTGCATACTTTTTTCGGCAAAACACCGGGCATCCAGGGGTCGGCTCCCAAATCTGCCCGGCGGTTCCGTTCCGGCGAGTTTTGCCAGGATACGACGCTTTGTTCGAATGAAGCAAATTTCATGTTATTTTGCGTCTGAAAAATGTCCGAACATGTTATTTACAAATTTATTATGCACATTTAACAAAAGCATTTTCGTTTTTTTAGCGAATACTCCATGTTGACTCTGAGACGCTTCATTGCTAAAATCAAATTATGATAAAAGAGTGTTCCAAGGCGTTTGAAAATGTTTTATAACGATGTGAAAATGTTTATTTCTTAACAAAATGAACGCGCCTGTGCTCCGGCCCGGCCGGATCGAACCAGTCATACCTTTATTCAATATAGAACCATATTTGAAAAGGAGAATTCATCATGAGTGAGTATGCAACCCTGAAGCGCCGTCCGATCCTGTTCCCTGACTCTGTCAGCAGCTTCCATGACAGCATCTTCTCTCTGAAGGAAGAACTGAAGGCCCTGGTTGCCGATGATCTTCAGAATAAGGACGCCTATGTGCAGACCGCCGTGGAGATCGCCATTGATCTGCGCTCTGCCCTGGCCGATTGGACCCTGACAAAGCTGGTGGACGACGACACCCGCGTGGCCGCCTCCGAGGACCTGCTGGCCTTTGCCGAGGGCTTTGGCTGCGGCGAGGCCGTCAAGGCTGCCCGCCAGGAGATCGAATCCATCGCCAACAGCTCCATGCGCAAGATGGGCGACCTGTACCGCCAGGGCAAGCTGAACACCGTCTGGGGCCATGACTACGCCTCCGGCCTGGATCACTCCCTGCGCCGCGGCGCCCGCTGGTGCACCAGCAACCCCTGCAAGATCCAGGGCTATAAGAAGGACTTCCCCGAGAAGTACGCCTCCCTGGTGGAGCAGATCAAGCGCGAGAATCCCGGCGCCTCCACCGCTGACATGGCATCCCAGATGTTCACCAAGGTCTGCGCCATCAGCGCCCGGGCCCTGGCTCCCATTTATGAGGCCACCAACGGCCAGTACGGCTTTGTGTGCCTGCAGGTCGACCCCCGCGAGATCCGCAACACCCAGGCCATGATCGACCAGGTCCACTTCTGGAACCGGGCCATGGCCAAGGAGCTGAACATGGACAAGCCCAACGTGGTGTACAAGCTGCCTGCCGTTGAGGCATCCCTGCCCGCCGTGAAGGTGCTGCTGGAGGAGGGCTATCGCCTGTGCATGACCCTGAACTTCTCCATCACCCAGCACATGGCCTTCGCCGAGCTGCTGAGCAAGGGCCGCGACCAGGAGTATCTGGTGCTGATGGCCGGCCAGTTGGACGACAAGATCGCCGCCGAGCTGGAGTCCAAGGGCGTGGCAGACGCCAAGGTCATCGCCCGCCACGGCTCCGAGGCCGTTATGCGCAAGTCCTATCGCATGCTGGCCCAGCGCGGCTATAAGAACCTGTCCATTATGTCCGCCGCTGTCCGCGGCCCCTGGCACATCCAGAACTCCATGGCTCCTGTGGACGGCGCGCCCTTCCTGATCACCACCGTCACCGGCAAGGTGGAGGAATTCGACGCCAACCCCACTCCGCTGGCTTCCATCATTGACCAGCCCACCGAGGAGAAGTACATGGAGGTCCTGAAGCAGAGCAAGGTGTTCAACCAGGCTTACTCCGATCCCGAGGAGGGCCTGCTGACCTGGGAGGACCTGTTCTCCTATCCCCCGTTCGTGGGCTTCTTCAACAACTTCACCGCCGCCTATCAGGAGATCGAGGACGATTTCAAGGCGTAAAAGGAGGAACGCGTTACTATGGCTTCATTGATTCGTATGCCTCAGAAGGGCCTGTCCGAAGACAGCGCCATCCTGAGCAAATGGCATGTCAAGGAAGGCGATACCGTGAAAAAGGGCGACTTTGTGTTCGCCATCGAGACCGGCAAGGCCACCTTCGACGTGGAGAGCGAGGAGGACGGCACCGTCCTCAAGTGCATCGGTGAGGAGGGGGACGAGGTCCCCGTGAAGGCGCTGGTGTGCGTGGTGGGTCAGCCCGGCGAGAGCTTCCAGACGGACGATGCCCCCGCCGCTGCCGCCCCTGCGGCGGCTCCCGCTCCTGCTGCTGCCCCTGCGGCTCCTGCCGCCGAGACTGCGCCCTCCGGCAACGTGCTGTTCGTCCGCATGCCCCAGAAGGGCCTGTCCGAGGACAGCGCTATCCTGAGCAAGTGGTATGTGAAGGAAGGCGACACCGTCAAGACCGGCGACTATCTGTTTGCCATCGAGACCGGCAAGGCCACCTTCGACGTGGAGAGCGAGGAGGACGGCACCGTCCTCAAGTGCATCGGCGAGGAGGGCGACGAGATCGCCGTCAAGGAGATCGTCTGCGTGGTGGGCAAGCCCGGCGAGCCTTTCTCCCTGGGCGGCAAGGCCGCTCCCGCTGCTGAGGCTGCCCCTGCGGCTGCTGCCGCTCCTGCGGCCGCCCCTGCCGCAGCTGCCGCGGCTCCCACCATGGTCAACCATGGCGAAGCCATCCGCATTTCTCCCCGGGCCCGCAGAATGGCCGAGGAAAAGGGCATCGACATCCGTTACGCCAAGGGCACCGGCCCCAATGGCCGCATCATCGAGCGGGACATCGCCGCTATGGCGCTGACCGGGCCCTTCATCACCGACGCCGCCCGTCCCTATGCCACCGGCAGCGAGGCCGGTACCGGTCTCAGCGGCGCCGTTACCACCGCCGATCTGGGCACCAAGGCTGCCGCTCCCGCAGCGGAGACTGCCGCGGCTCCTGCCGCTGCCGCCGCTCCTGCCGCCGAGGCGGAGTTTGAGACCGTCAAGAACACCCACCTGCGCAAGCTCATCGCCCGGAACATGCATGACTCCCTGTCCAACATGGCCCAGCTGACCCACAACAGCTTCGCGGACGTCACCGCCATGCAGAAGCTGCGGGCCCGCATCAAGGCCCAGGGCGAAAAGGCCGGTCTGCCCGGCATCAGCCTCAACGACATGGTGATCTTCGCCGTGTCCCGGACCATCCTGGATTTCCCCGCCCTGAACGCCCACTACAGCGACAATGAGATGAAGCTGTTCAAGCACGCCAATATCGGCGTGGCCGTGGATACCGACCGGGGCCTGCTGGTGCCCACCATCATGCACGCTGACGAGATGAGCCTGGCCGAGATCAGCCTGAAGATGAAGGAGCTGGCCGCCGAGTGCCGCAGCGGCTCCATCTCTCCCGATAAGCTCACCGGCGCTTCCTTCACCGTGTCCAACCTGGGCGCCTTCGGCGTGACCACCTTCACCCCCATCATCAATCCTCCTCAGACGGGTATCCTGGGCGTGTGCAACATCGAGACCCGTATCCGGATGAAGAATGGCCAGCCTGAGTTCTATCCCACCATGAACCTGTCCCTGACCTATGACCACCGCGCTTTGGACGGCGCTCCCGCTTCCCGCTTCCTGCAGGCCCTGGCCAACAACATTGCCAACTTTGACCTGCTGCTGGCGAAATAAGGACGCGGCACACGCTGCCAGATTTGATTTGGAGGAAATATCACCATGAGCTATGACGTTATTGTCCTGGGCGGCGGCCCCGGCGGCTATGTGGCCGCAGAGCGCGCCGGTCAGGCCGGTCTGAAGACCCTGCTGATCGAGCAGCGCGCCCTGGGCGGCACCTGCCTCAACGAGGGCTGCATCCCCAGCAAGGTCCTGCTGAATTCCGCAAAGATCTATCACTATACCACCGAGTACGGCCGCAAGTTCGGCGTGGTGTGCCAGGGGTCCCATGTGGACCAGCCTGCCGTGGTGGCCCGCAAGGAAAAGGTCATCCACACCCTGGTCTCCGGCGTGGGCGCGGCCATGAAGGCCAGCCATGTGGAGGTGGTCAATGCCTCCGGCATGATCCGCGGCCGCGGCGACGAGGGCATCCAGGTGGAGGCCGACGGTAAGGTCTACACCGGCAAGAACCTGATCATTGCCACCGGCTCCCGGGCCTTCGTCCCCCCCATCCCCGGGGTGAAGGAGGGCCTGGCCTCCGGCTTCGTGATGACCAACCGTGAGGCTCTGGCACTGAAGGAGCTGCCCCGGCGCCTGGCCGTCATCGGCGGCGGCGTTATCGGCCTGGAGCTGGCCGCCTACTACGGCGTGGTGGGCTGCGAGACCACCGTCATCGAGATGATGCCCAAGATCGCCGGGCCCATCGACGACGAGATCTCCGCCCTGCTGCAGAAGGGCTATGAGAAGGACGGCATGAAGTTCTGCCTGAAGTCCAAGGTGGTCCGCATCGACGCCGACGGCGTCGTGTACGAGAAGGACGGCAGGGAGGAGAAGGTCCTGTGCGACAAGGTGCTGCTGGCCATCGGCCGCAAGCCCGTGGCGGACACCTGCGGCGTGGAGAACCTGAACCTGGTGGTGGAGCGCGGCGCCATCAAGGTGGACGAGTGCTGCCGCACCAACGCCGTCAACGTCTACGCCGTGGGTGACTGCAACGGCACCTCCATGCTGGCCCATTCCGCCTACCGCATGGGTGAGGTGGCTGTGAACACCATCCTGGGCAAGAAGGACCGGATGCGCTACAAGGCCATTCCCAGCGTGCTGTACACCAACCCCGAGGTGGCCTGCGTGGGCATGACCGAGGAGCAGGCCAAGGCCGCCGGCATCGACGCCGTTACCGTGAAGCTGCCCATGGCCTATGCCGGCCGCTATGTGGCCGAGAACGAGGGCCCTGTGGGCATCGCCAAGTTCGTGTTCGACAAGAAATACCGCACCCTGGTGGGCGCGCACGTCATGAGCAATTATTCCTCCGAGTTCATCCTGGCCTGTGCCGTGATGATCGAGAAGGAGATGACCGTGGACGCCATCCGGGAGATCGTGTATCCCCACCCCTCCGTCAGCGAGATCATCCGCGAGGCGGCCTTCGCCGTGAAGCTCTGATTTCACCCGTTCCAACCGATATACTTTTATTTAGAAATATAGGAGTGTTGCACCATGTCCAAAGCACAATTCTATGATCCCAAACAGCTGCGTGCCCCCGGCGAGATCCACTTCCAGGATATCGACGTCTGCAAGTATCAGAAGACCGTGGCCGACGAGCTGAAGGGTGACAGCTTCACCAAGGAAGATATGCTGCGTATCTATCGCGATATGGAGTATATCCGCGAGTTTGAGTCCATGCTGAAGTCCGTCCGCCTGACCAAGGCCTACAACGGCGTGGAGTATACCTACACCGGCCCCGCCCACCTGTACACCGGCGAGGAGTCTGCGGCCGTGGGCCAGAGCTATCTGCTGGACAGCAATGACTTTATCTTCGGCACCCACCGCAGCCACGGCGAGGTGCTGGCCAAGGGCCTGTCCGCCATCACCAAGATGTCCGACGAGGAGCTGCTCCACATCATGGAGACCACCTTCAACGGCAAGCCCTATGAGGTGGTGAAGAAGCACCTGCCCGAAAAGAGCGTCAAGGAGCAGGCCATCGTCTTCTTCCTGTACGGCCTGACCTGCGAGCTGTTCGGCCGCGAGAACGGCTTTGCCCGGGGCCTGGGCAACTCCATGCACCTGTTCTTCCTGCCCTTCGGCATTTATCCCAACAACGCCATCGTGGGCGGCTCCCCCTGCATCGCCGCCGGCGCTGCTCTGTATAAGAAGAATATGAAGGCGCCCGGCGTGGTCATCGCCAACGGCGGCGACGGCTCCCTGGGCTGCGGCCCTGTGTGGGAGGCGCTGAACTTCTCCGCCATGGATCAGCTGAAGACCCTGTGGCCCGACGAGTACAAGGGCGGCCTGCCTGTGATCTTCAACTTCATGGACAACGGCTACGGCATGGGCGGCCGCACCAACGGCGAGACCATGGCCTATGGCCAGCTGGCCCGGGTGGGCGCCGGCATCACCGAGAACCAGATGAATGCCGAGCGCGTGGACGGCGTGAACCCCCTGGCCGTTATCGACGCCTATCGCCGCAAGCTGCAGCTTATCAAGGAGAACAAGGGTCCCGTGCTGCTGGACGTGCTGACCTATCGCCTGGGCGGCCACTCCACCTCCGACCAGAACGCCTATCGCTCCAAGGAGGAGATCGAGTCCTGGGAGCAGAACGACTGCATCCTGCTGTTCCGCAAGCAGCTCATTGAGGCCGGTGTGGCCACCGATGCCGACATCGACAAGATCAACGAGGACATCAAGACCCGCATCACCGAGGTCATGAAGCTGTCCAAGGATCTGGAGATCTCCCCCCGTCTGGACTTTATCAAGGACCCCGATGCCATCTCCCGCTTCACCTTCAACAACGGTCACCAGGTCAGCATGGCCCAGGACACTCCCTTCGTGCTGACGCCCAAGTCCGAGAACCCCCGGGTCCAGAAGATCGCCAAGAAGGAGCGCGCCGCCGTTGTGGACGGCAAGCCTGTGTCCAAGCTGAAGCAGTACACCATCCGCGACGCCATCTTCGAGGCCATTATCGACAAGTATTACGAGGATCCCACCCTGGTCTCCTACGGTGAGGATGTCCGCGAATGGGGCGGCGCCTTCGGCGTGTATCAGGGTCTCAGCGATTCCATCCCCTTCAACCGTCTGTTCAACTCCCCCATCTCCGAGTCCTGCATCGTGGCCAGCGCCGTTGGTTACGGCATGTGCGGCGGCCGCAGCGTCACCGAGCTGATGTACTGCGACTTCATGGGCCGCGCCGGCGACGAGATCTTCAACCAGATGGCCAAGTGGCAGGCTATGTCCGCCGGCCAGCTGAAGCTGCCTATGGTCCTGCGGGTTTCCGTGGGCCGCAAGTACGGCGCTCAGCATTCTCAGGACTGGACCGCTCTGCCCGCCCATGTGCCCGGCCTGAAGGTTGTGTACCCCATCACCCCCTATGACGCCAAGGGCATGATGACCACCGCCCTGAACGGCACCGACCCCGTGATCTTCATGGAGAGCCAGCCCATGTACGACAAGGGCGAGGAGTTCCACCTGGAGGGCGTGCCCACCGAGTCCTATGAGATCCCCTTCGGTGAGCCCGACATCAAGCGCCAGGGCAAGGATATCACCATCCTGACCATCGGCCCCACCCTGTACAAGGCCCTGAAGGCTGCCGACATTCTGAAGGAGCAGTTCGGCCTGGAGGCTGAGGTCATCGACGCCCGCAGCGTGGTGCCCTTCAACTATGAGAAGGTCCTGGCCTCCGTGAAAAAGACCGGCAGGATCATCCTGGCCTCCGACGCCTGCGTCCGCGGCAGCATCATCAACGACATGGCCACCCATATCAACGAGCTGGCCTTCGACGATCTGGACGCTCCCGCCGTGGTGCTGGGCGCCCGCAACTGGATCACTCCCTGCCCCGAAATGGAGGAGCAGTTCTTCCCCAATGAGCACTGGTTCATCGACGCCATCCATGAGAAGCTGATGCCTCTGCCCGGCTACACGCCCAAGAGCAACTTCACCCGCGAGGAGGAGCTGCGCATCGAGCGCCTGGGCCTGTAAAGGACCCGGTTTTTCCCGGCAAAATAGGCGATACCCGTTTATCATTGCACTTATATAAAAATTTTATGGAGGTATATTACAATGGAAGCTGCCAAGTATGTAAGCGAACTGGTTGAGAAGGCACGCGTTGCCCAGGCCGTTATCGAGAACTACACCCAGGAGCAGGTGGATGCCCTGTGCAAGGCCATGGCCAAGGCCATCTTTGACAACGCCGAGCCTCTGGCCCGCATGGCCGTGGACGAGACCGGCATGGGCGTTTATGAGGACAAGGTCAACAAGAACAAGGGCAAGGCCCGCGTGATCTGGAGCGACATGAAGGGCGGCAAGAGCGTTGGTATCATCCGCCAGCTGCCTGAGCTGGGGCTGACCGAGGTGGCCAAGCCCATGGGCGTTGTGGGCGCCATCACCCCCACCACCAACCCCATCGTCACCCCCATGTGCAACGCCATGTTCGCCCTGAAGGGCCGCAATGCCATCATCGTTGGGCCTCACCCCCGGTCCAAGAAGTGCTCCACCCGGGCCTGCGAGCTGATGCAGGAGGCCATCGTGAAGCTGGGTGCTCCCGCTGATCTGCTGCAGTGCGTGGCCGAGCCCACCATCGAGATCTCCGGCGAGATCATGAAGCAGTGCGACGTGTGCATCTCCACCGGCGGCGCCGGTATGGTCAAGGCCGCGTATGCCTCCGGCAAGCCCGCCTACGGCGTGGGCGGCGGCAACGTCCAGTGCATCATCGACGACGACGTGGACCTGGAGAAGGTCGTTCCCATGATCGTTGCCGGGCGCAAGTTCGATAACGGCATCATCTGCTCCGGCGAGCAGACCGCCATCACCCCCGCCGCCATGTATGACGACATGGTCAAGACCTTCCAGAAGAACGGCGCTTACTATGTGGAGAAGCCCGAGGAGATCGACGCCGTCCGCAACGTGATCTTCCCCGGCGGCAAGATGAACAAGGACGCCGTGGGCCAGAGCGCGCAGCACATCGCTAAGATGGCCGGTCTGACCGTTCCCGCCGACACCGTGGTCCTGCTGGTGAAGGTGGAGAAGGCCGGCGCCGGTGAGCCCTTCTCCAAGGAGAAGATGTGCCCCTGCATCGCTGCCTACCGCTACAACACCTGGGAGGAGGCCGTGGCCATCGCCAACGCCAACCTGAACGTGGAAGGCAAGGGCCACAGCGTCTGCATCCACTCCTATAACGACGCCCACATTGATTACGCTGCCGAGACCCTGCCGGTATCCCGGTTCCTGATCAACCAGATCTGCTCCACCAACAACGGCGGCAGCTTCTTCAACAGCCTGTCCGCCACCACCACTCTGGGCTGCGGCAGCTGGGGCAACAACTCCATCAGCGAGAACCTGAGCTGGCGCCACCTGTTCAACGTCAGCCGTGTGGCCAAGGTTCGTCCCGGCTCCACCATGCCCACGGACGAAGAGATCTGGGGCTGAACAACAGGAGAGGCTCTGGATGGAACTTGAAGTTGGTTTCGGTAACGGCGTACAGCGCTTTACCGTCCCTGAACGGAATCTTCAGGGTGTTCTGACTCCCAACCCAGTCCCCCATGCGCTTACCGGGGAGCGAGAGGTCCGCAGGGCCCTCTCCTCCCCCATTGGCGCTCCTCTGCTGCGGGAGGTCATCCACCCCGGCGAGAAGATCGCCATCGTTACCAGCGATATCACCCGGCCCATGCCCACCTATACCGTCATGCCTGCCCTGCTGGACGAGCTGTATGCCGGCGGGGCCAGGCCGGAGGATATCACTCTGGTTTTCGCACTGGGCAGCCACCGCGCCCAGACCCCGGAGGAAATGCGCCATCTGGCCGGTGAACAGGCCTGGGCACAGATCCGCTGCGTGGACAGCGACCCCGCAGATGTGGTGCATCTGGGCGTCACCTCTGCCGGTACGCCGGTGGACATCACCCGGGTGGTGGCCGAGGCGGACCGGCGCATTTGCCTGGGCAACATCGAATATCACTACTTTGCCGGATATTCCGGCGGCGCCAAGGCCATTATGCCCGGCGTCTCCACTCCCAGCGCGATCCAGTCCAATCACTCCATGATGGTTCGGGAGAGCGCCTGCGCCGGAAATCTGGAGGGCAACCCCCTGCGCCGGGACATTGAGGAGGCCGCCGCCATGTGCGGGGTGGATTATATCCTCAACGTGGTGCTGGATGAGCACAAGCAGATCGTCTGCGCCGTGGCCGGTGATGTGACCCTGGCCCACCGGGAGGGCTGCCGCTATCTGGACAGGCTCTACCGCAAGGACATCGACCACCGTGCGGATATCGTCATCGTGTCCCAGGGCGGCGCGCCCAAGGACCTGAACCTTTACCAGACCCAGAAGGCCCTGGACAACGCCAAGCATGCCGTCGCCAAGGGCGGCGTGGTGATCCTGGTGGGCTCCTGCCGGGAGGGCCTGGGCGGCACGACCTTCCAGGAGTGGATGACCACCATGCCCTCTCCCGAGAGCATGGTGGAGCGCATCGGCCGGGACTTTCAGCTGGGCGGCCACAAGGCCGCCGCCATTGCCATGGTCCTGCAGAATGCGGAGATCTGCCTGGTCAGCGAAATGGAGCCCGATTTCGTCCGGTCCATTTTCCTCACCCCCTATTCCGATGTGCAGAGCGCTCTGGACTACGCCTTCCAAAAGCTGGGCCCCGACGCCTCCGTGCTGGTAATGCCCTACGGCGGGTCTACTCTGCCCCATGCCATGAACGAACAATAAGAAAGGAATTGCACTATGGATTACGCAAAGGAATCCCTGAGACTCCACGGCGAGTGGAAGGGCAAGATCGAGGTGGTGGCCACCGTGCCCGTCAAGACCAAGGACGACCTGTCCCTGGCCTATACCCCCGGCGTGGCCCAGCCCTGCCTGGAGATCCAGAAGGACATCGAAAAGAGCTATGAGCTGACCCGCCGCCACAATCTGTGCGCCGTCATCACCGACGGCAGCGCCGTTCTGGGCCTGGGCGACATCGGCCCCGAGGCCGGTATGCCCGTGATGGAAGGCAAGTGCGTGCTGTTCAAGTCCTTTGGCGGCGTGGATGCCTTCCCTCTCTGCGTCAAGACCAAGAACGTGGACGAGTTTGTGGAGACTGTGTACAACATCTCCGGATCCTTCGGCGGCATCAATCTGGAGGATATTGCTGCTCCCCGCTGCTTCGAGATCGAGCGCAAGCTGAAGGAAAAGTGCGACATTCCCATTTTCCACGATGACCAGCACGGCACCGCCGTCATCACCCTGGCAGGTCTGACCAATGCCCTGAAGGTGGTGGGCAAGAAGAAGGAGGACGTGAAGATCGTCACCTCCGGCGCCGGCGCTGCCGCCATTGCCATTACCAAGCTGCTGCTGTCCGCGGGCTTCAAGGATATCACCATGTGCGACCGCGGGGGCGCTATCTATGCCGGCCGCCAGGGCCTGAACTGGATCAAGGAGGAGATGGCGCAGGTCACGAACCTGGGCCGCAAGGACGGTTCCCTGGCCGATATGCTGGTGGGCGCAGACGTGTTCATCGGCGTGTCCGCTCCCGGCACCGTCACCACCGAAATGGTCAGGACCATGAACAAGGACGCCATCATCTTTGCCTGCGCCAACCCCACGCCGGAGATTTTCCCCGACGACGCCAAGGCGGGCGGGGCCAGGGTGGTTTCCACCGGCCGCAGCGACTATCCCAACCAGATCAACAACGTTCTGGCCTTCCCTGGCATCTTCCGGGGTGCGTTCGACGTCCGCGCCAGCGACATCAACGAGGAGATGAAGATGGCCGCCGCCGAGGCCCTGGCGGGCCTGGTGGGCGACGAGCTGTCCGAGGACTATATCATCCCCGCTGCCTTTGACCCCCGGGTGGGTCCCGCCGTGGCCAAGGCCGTGGCCGAGGCTGCCCGCAAGTCCGGCGTGGCCCGCATCTGAATCAAGCAAATCTGACTGGCGCACCTGCGCAAAAAAAGGAGTACACACTATGGAGCATAAAGGTCTGCTGTCCGGCATGAAGGTGCTGGATCTGTCCCGCGTGCTTGCCGCCCCGTACTGCGGCATGATGCTGGCGGATCTGGGCGCCGAGGTCATCAAGATCGAGCGTCCCGGCAAAGGCGATGACGCCCGCAGCAACTTCCCCATTGTCAACGGCGAAAGCGCCTATTATATGAACCTCAACCGCAACAAGCGCGGCATCGTCCTGAACCTCAAGAGCCAGGCCGGTAAAGAGGTGTTCCGCAAGCTGGTGGCCCAGAGCGACGTGGTTCTGGAGAATTACCGTCCCGGCGTTATGGACCGCCTGGGCCTGGGCTATGAGGAGCTGCGCAAGATCAATCCTGCCATCATCTATGCCTCCGTCTCCGGCTTCGGCCACTACGGCCCCTACCATGAGCGGGCAGGCTATGACATTGTGGGTCAGGCCATCAGCGGCCTGATGAGCACCACCGGCTGGCCCGACAGCGCCCCCACCCGCACCGGCACCGCCATTGCCGATGTCATGGGCGGCATCAGCTGCTGCGTGGGCATCCTGGCGGCCTATATCAACCGCCTGAAGACCGGCGAGGGCGAGAAGGTGGACGTGGCCCTGGTGGACTCCATGGTTTCCTCTCTGGAGATCATCAACATCATCTATCTGGCCACCGGCAAGATCCCTCAGCGCATCGGCAACCGCTATGAGGCCCTGTATCCCTATGACTCCTTCCAGGCCAAGGACGGCATGCTGGTCATCGGCGCAGGCAACGACAAGCTGTATGGTCTGCTGTGCGACCTGATGGGCAAGCCCGAGCTGAAGACGGATCCCCGCTTCACCTCCAACAACGACCGCGTGCTGCACCATGCCGACCTCAAGCCCATTATCGAGGACTGGCTGAAGGATTGGACCATCGACGACGCGGTGCAGGCCATGCTGGACAAGGGGATTCCTGCCGCGCCCATCAACACCATCGACCGGGTGGTGAAGGATCCCCATATCGCCGGCGCCCGCGAAATGTTCGTGGAGGTGGACCACCCCAAGGCCGGCCGTATGAAGCTCACCGGCAACCAGATCAAGCTCACCAACCACAAGATCGACACCTTCACACCGGCCCCGCTGCTGGGCCAGCACAGCAAAGAGGTGTTTATGGAGAAGCTGGGCCTTACGGAAGAAGAGGCCGAGGCCCTCATTGCATCCGACGCCGTAAACGGCTGATGAACCTTCCATGCCCCTGCCCGTGACCGCCCGGCGTATCATTGGCGGCACGGGACGCGGGGAAAATTGTTCATTTCGTTTGATCATATGTAACACATCCTGAGAGAAAAATGTTCTGAAATACCATTTTTTCTCAGGATGTGTTATTATTTTCGCCTTATCACTATGTTTGTGGCCCAGAATGCGCATTTTTTAACATACGCAAGTGCACATTGAACAAATTAGACAAGTTTTTTTGTTCATTGCGCTGGTCTTTGGTAATTGCATCACATTTCCCTTGACATTTCCAGACATCCTTTATAAAATCTAAATATAGAAGATGTTAGGAAATGGACGCGAAGTCAAGCGGGGCAGGGGAGTTCCGCAAAAATATTGTGTGATATTTTGATAGTTTTTCAGAAACGAACGCTGTCAAAATGTTCATATTACATTTTAGGAGGACGAAAATGAAAAACCAAATGAAGAGATTTGTCGCAATGCTTCTGGCGTCCCTGGCCATCCTGGCCCTGGCCGGCTGCAGCAACTCCGGTAACGGCGACGGTGACAAGGCTGATTATCCCAAGGAAAACATCACCGTGATCGTTCCCTACTCCGCCGGTGGTCCCACCGACATGTCCGTGCGCGCCCTGCTGGACGCTGCCAGCAAGTATCTGCCCAGCGGCGTGAGCTTCATGCCTGAGAACCAGACCGGCGCCGGCGGCCTGATCGGTATGTCCGCCACCGCAGCATCCGACAACGACGGCTACACCCTTGGCCC